>Ga0164318_10003262_pt1 | contig 15322 bp, 10 predicted proteins | sample GuaBasSedimGuay9_FD_113734 | JGI IMG/M metagenome (GOLD analysis project Ga0164318, IMG submission 113734) | Subseafloor sediment microbial communities from Guaymas Basin, Gulf of California, Mexico - Guay9, Core 4571-4, 0-3 cm | ecosystem: Environmental > Aquatic > Marine > Hydrothermal vents...
ATATTCGATATTCGAATTTAAGTTTAGCAAGAACTTATCAGCCATAATGAAATTCTTTTGCCAATTTTGCCTGTCTGCGTGCGGACACGCACAGGCAGGCACGAACTTTACAATTAAGGGACTAATCCTTGAACCTTTGTCCTTGTACCTTGTACCTGACTCTATAGAGAAAGCATGAAAACATTATCAAAGAAAAATCTGTTACTGCTACTCGTCATATTGTGCATACCATTTCTGTTGCCAGGAAGTATAATGGGAGCACGAGTGACAGGTCAGGATAAGCTCATTACCACTTTCAATAATAACACACACGAACCCCTGAAAGAAGCTTCAGGAACCAGGCAAGTCAGTAAAACTGTAAAAATGGAAACACCGGCAAAAGCCGGGGGATCCCAAGGTAAACCTGGATATGTAACTATCGATTTTAATGATGTCGATATCCGTGTCTTTATTAAATTTATCAGCGAGTTGACCGGCAAGAATTTTGTTATAAACAAAGGTGTAAGGGGAAAGGTTACCATTGTTTCTCCAAGGAAAATTTCAATCAGTGAAGCTTATAAAGTGTTTGAGTCTGTTTTGGAGGTACATGGATTTGCCGCAATTCCCGCCGGGAATATCATTAAAATCGTACCTTCACGGGAAGCAAAAGCAAAAAACATTGAAACACGCCTGAAAAAGAAAGCCATAAGTCCTGAAGACAGGATCATAACCCAGATCATATCTCTCAACTATGCAAATCCTGATGAGTTAAAAAAGGTTCTTACACCCCTTATATCAAAATCAAGTGTCGTACTGTCATATCCTCCCACAGGCATGCTCGTTGTAACTGACCTGCTTTCCAATATTCACCGGATTCTTAAAATTGTCAGCGCGTTGGATGTCGAAGGGATTGAGGAACAAATCTCCGTCATTCCACTTAAGTACTCATCTTCTCAGGAGACTGCCAGATCATTGAGTCTCATCTTTCAAAAAGCAGGGAAAACACGAAAAGGCAGCCTTGCCTCACCCATAAAAATCGTTGCGGATGAACGTACCAATACAATTATTACACTGGCCAGCGAAAATGATACATTCCGTATTAAACAACTTATAAAACTTCTGGACAAGGAAATCCCCAAGGGTGAAGCAAAAATACGCGTATATCACCTTCAAAATGCCGATGCTGAAGAATTGACAAAGGTACTGATGAACCTTCCTTCTAAGGGAGCAAAAAGGATCGAAAGGGGTAAAAGTCCCCTTCTTTCCAGAGAAACTCAGATCATACCGGATAAGGCCACAAACACCCTGATAATCACAGCGGACAGGAATGATTATACAATCCTCAAAAATGTAATCAAAGAGCTCGATATACCCCGCCCCATGGTTTATATCGAAGCACTTATTATGGAAGTCAATGTTAACAAAGGGTTTAAACTCGGCGCCGAATGGGTGGGAAGTGAATACATAAGCGCGGGTGACGGCCGAACCAAAGTTTATGGCGGTGGATTCACCGGCGCCAATATAATGCCCACACCAAATACTACTACTAATGTTATTGGGTTCCCGGAAGGGTTCTCCGTTGGTGTGATGGGGCAAACCATCAAGATCGGGGATTTTTACTTTCCCAATCTCGGCGCTGTTTTCCAGGCATATCAAAAAGATACAGACATTCATATCCTTTCAACCCCCCAGATACTGACCCTGGATAACGAAGAAGCAGAGATATATGTGGGAGAAAATATTCCCTATCAAACGAGACAAGAGACCTCACAAACTGACAGAGACTACAGCTCTTATGAATATAAAGATGTTGGCGTATCATTAAAGATCACTCCACAAATCAATGAGGAACGTTTTGTCAGACTTAACATTTTTCAGGAAGTGACAAAAGTAGTTGACAACGAGGGGAATCGGCCTACTACTCTGAAACGTAACACCAAGACAACAGTAACAATCAAAGATAGAAACACTATCGTTATCGGCGGTCTTATTGGGGATGATATTACGAACACTGTGCATCAGGTTCCATGCCTTGGGAACATTCCCTTTATGGGCTGGTTGTTCAAATACAAAAGCGAGAACCGGGAAAAACGAAACCTCTTTATATTTATTACCCCGCATATCATTGAGAATCCAGTTGAAGCAAAAGCGATATACGAAGAAAAAAAGGGGGACATCGATAAGGTCAAAGAGGGGGTTATCAGGAAATACAAAATGAAGCGCAATAAAAAATGAAGAACATGACTCAAAATTCTCAACTTAAAGATTACGGTCTTTCAGAAGAGAAAATAGCGGAGATTCAGAAGGTACATGATTCAAAAGGTGGCGGTATTGTTGATTTATTAATTCAGCAAAAGGCTATTGCCGAAACAGATCTCCTTCAGGCCATGAGCTCTCAATTCGGGGTTCCTTTCCAACCTGATCTACCCATAGAAAACCTTAACATCGAATTCACGAAACAAATACCGATCCAATATTTGAAAAGACACAAAATCGTGCCCATTGAAACCCTGTATGATAATTTCATTGCGGTGAATGATCCTTCTGATTTTCAATCTCTTGATGACCTTAGCCATATCCTGGGGTGGGAAAACACTCGGATTATTCTTTCTACCCGCGCAGCTATCTCTTCTGTCATAAACATGGCATATGATTTAGGTCATGATTCCACCGATGAGTTTATACAGGACATGAACGGTGAATCTCCAGACAGCATAATTTCAGAAATTGAGGAAACAGCCGACCTGCTCGACGACACCAGCGATGCACCGGTAATAAAGCTGGTGAACCTTATATTATCCCGTGCTGTTAAAGACCGCGCCAGCGACATCCATATAGAACCATACCACACCTCGCTCACCGTCAGATACCGGATTGACGGAGTATTGTACAATGCCCTGAACCTGCCGAAAAGGATTCAGTCTTCCCTTGCTTCACGTATAAAGATCATGGCAAAGCTTAATATCGCCGAAAAGAGGCTCCCGCAGGATGGGAGAATCAATATCAAAATCGGGGACAGAAACATTGATATTCGCGTATCGGTAATTCCCATTGCCTTTGGTGAACGGATTGTCCTGAGGCTCCTTGATAAGACGGGCACGATTTTTCAGTTGATTGACCTTGGAATTGACCATGACAGGCTTAACTTATTGAATAATATTATTAATTCCCCATACGGAATTGTTCTGGTGACTGGGCCTACCGGGAGTGGTAAAACAACCACTCTCTATGCCGCTCTATCCACTATAAATAAGCCTGAAATTAACATTATCACAATCGAAGACCCGATTGAATACCAGATAGAAGGTATCGGTCAGATACAAGTCAACCCCAAAATTGATCTTACATTTGCCAAAGGACTGCGATCAATTGTGAGACAGGATCCCGACGTCATTCTGGTGGGAGAGATCCGGGATAAGGAAACAGCTGAAATCGCTATACAATCCTCTCTCACGGGACATCTCGTCTTTTCTACCCTTCATACAAACGATGCAGCCAGCACTGTTACACGTCTCATAGATATGGAGATTGAACCATTTTTAGTATCTTCTTCTGTAATAGCCATCATCGCCCAGAGGCTGATCAGAATCCTATGCCCCGATTGTAAAGAATCTTACATACCTGACGATGAATCTCTTGCAAGTATCGGCATTGATAAGACAATGTTGAAGAAAGGCAAAATCTACAGGGGCAAAGGATGTTCTTCCTGTATGAACACCGGTTACCGCGGACGAACTGCCATCTTTGAAATGATGATTTTCAACGATGATCTGAAAAAATTGATCCTGAAGACATCGGATGCGAATCAGATAAGAGAAGCGGCAATTAAATCTGGAATGTCTACCTTAATGCAGGACGGTGCGCGTAAAGTTATTGAAGGAGTTACGAGTATCGAAGAAGTTTACAGGGTTACGGGAATGTAATCCTTATCCTAACCCGAACAAGCCGGAACCAAACAAGATATATTTTTACCACGAAAGTACGAAAAAGAAAATTTAATTTCGCACTTTTTTTTTCGTGGTTTCGTGATTGTTTTTAATTCTTTTGCCAATTTTGCCTGTCTGCGCCTGCCTGTGCCGCCTGCACGGCAGACAGGTGCGGATACGCACAGGCAGGCACGAACTTTACAATTAACGAACTAATGCCTCTGTAAGATGTTTTATTCCCCCTGAAATATCCTGGCCCAGATGAAAGCGAACGACCTGCCTTCCCGCATTAAGTAATGCCTGCCTGTCACCCATAGCCTGAACCATTTTAAGAACGCCGAAACTCATTGAGGATGTGGCTGATTCAAGATTGTCAGGAATAGATACATCCCTTACATCATCAGCAGTGAATTGGATAAACAACCCCTTGCCTGAATCCCCCTTATGCAGTTGCCCCGTAGAGTGCAGGTAGCGCGGTCCGTAACCAACTGATGTGGCCAGCTTATACCGGTCACGAATTCGCACTCTCAGTTCCTTAAGCGCATCATCCATTTTATCTGTCGGCTGAATGTATGCCTGAAGAGCTACATAACTGTCCGGGGTTGCCTGCTCCATAAAAGCAGTGAGGACTTTACCGGGGGTACGTGCTTTCGGTCCTCCATATACAGTAATTCCTCCATAACAAAGTGTGGATGTCTCGGTTGGCAGGGTACCTTTTTTGACGTACTCATCGACCATCCGGCGGGAGAGTTTTTTAGACGCTTCAACATCAGGCTGATCAAAGGGATTAATCTGTAAAATATGACCGGCAACGGCAGTCGCCATCTCCCAGAGGAAAAATTGCCCACCCAGATCGTACAGGTCTTTAAGATGTATATCTATGACAGGATGACCGGCATCCTCCAGAGCCTTTAATGCCGGCTCATATGCCCCCTCCCCTTCCAGATTCAGGAAGATAAAAAAACGGTCATTACCATACATGTCGGGAGATCCTGCAGGTTCGCCTGTGACAGGCAGAATGCCCCTGCCTTTTTTCCCCGTGCTTTCCGCGATGAGCTGTTCCAACCAGTTGCCAAAGCTCGAGATTTCAGGTCGAATAATCAAGGTTAACTTATCCCTGCCGGCCATGGCAAGTGATCCCATTATCGCACCGAGCGACAATCCTATATTGTCGTGGTCGGAATTCCGGCAACATTTCAATATATCCATAGAGCGTGCAAGAAGCTTTCCCACATCCATACCTGTCAGCATTGCCGGGAGCAACCCGAAATAAGAGAGCGCTGAATAACGGCCGCCTATATTGGGATCATTCAGGAATGTCGCCCGAAAGGAATGGCGGTCAGCTAAATCAGCCAGTGAAGAACCCGGATCGGTAATGGCGACGAAATGTTTACCGGTACGGTCGCCCAGTACATCCCATACCAGGCTGTAGAAATACTTAAAAAAAGAAATGGTTTCAACCGTTGTGCCTGACTTGGAGGAAACAACAAAAAGGGTTTTCTCCGGATCAAGCCTTTTTGTATGATACAGAACATAAGCCGGGTCAGTGCTGTCGAACACCGCAAGATCAAGATATCCTTTTGAAACGCCGAAAGTTTTTCTCAGGACCTCGGGGGCGAGACTCGATCCACCCATTCCCAGAAGCAGGGCGTGAGTGAATCCCTCCGCACGTAATTCACCGGCCAGTTGTTCTATTCTGTTAATGTCTTCGTTCATGTTCAGCGGGCTTTCTAACCATCCCAGGCGGTTGCTGATCTCTGCAGGATCCGGTTTCCACACCGTATAATCCTTTGACCAGATCCGCTCTATGATACGATTTTTCTTCAATTCAACCAGAACAGTATCCACCTGATGCTGGTAGTTTCCAAGACGAATATGACAATTTGGTGTAAACATTTTGATATCCCTTTTCGGGTTTCGAGTTTGGGGGTTCGGGTTGGAGGCTGAATTTCTGACCTCCGATCCCTGTTACCTGTTACTTCACTTGATAAGTTTCTTTGCCGCCTGGATCACATGTTCCTCTGTAATGCCAAACTTTTCATATAGAACCGAAGCAGGCGCGCTGGCTCCAAAACCATCCATACCGACAACGGCTCCTTCCAGCCCCACATAGTGTTCCCATCCCTGTCTGATTCCGGCTTCCACTGCCACACGGGCTTTCACAGACGACGGCAGGACATTCTCCCTGTATTTTCTCGGTTGACAATCAAAAATTTCCCAGCTTGGAAGCGAGACGACTCGCACATGAATTTTTTCTTTAACCAGCTTCTTCCCTGCTTCAAGGGCAATGTGCAGATCAGACCCTGTGCCGATCAGAATGACTTCAGGCAAACCTTCTGCGGATTCCCACAATACGTATCCGCCCTTCCGGAGGTTACGCGCTGCAGCATACTCTGAGCGATCCAGGTTCGGAACATTCTGGCGTGTAAAAATCAGAGTTGTCGGACCTTTTCTATTGAGGATAGCAAACCTCCAGGCTTCCACAACCTCTGCGGCATCGGCAGGCCGGATAACGGTCAGATTAGGGATATTGCGCAGGCTCATAATCTGTTCAACGGGCTGGTGTGTCGGACCATCTTCGCCCACGCCGATGCTGTCATGGGTAAAAACATAAATAACCCGTATGCCCATCAAAGCGGCAAGGCGCATGGACGGTCGCATATAATCGGAAAATACCAAAAATGTTCCCGTAAATGGAATGATGCCGCCATGCAGAGCCATCCCCCCGGATATGGCGCCCATTGCATGCTCACGAACGCCGTAATGAATGTTTCGTCCTCCATAATCCCAGCGACTGCCAACGGCGCCCTGTGAATCCCCGGGAACGGTACCGGCGGACTCAAAATCCCCGTAACCCTTCAGCCAGGTGAAACAGGATGGGTTCAGATCGGCAGACCCTCCGATAAATTCCGGCAAACACCTGGCAAGATATTGCATAACGGTTTCGGAAGCCTTTCGCGTGGCAATGCCTTTCGTGTCGGGATCAAATTGAGGAAGGTCTGAATCCCAACTCTCAGGTAATTTTCCATCCATGACGCGCTCAAAATCAGCTGCATTCTCGGGAAAAGCTTCTTCATATCGTTTGAATGCGGCTCTCCATTCAGATTCATGTTTTTCACCAATATTCAAAGCGCCCTGCATGTGCTTCAAGACATCATCGGGTATAAAAAACTCCTGTTCCGTCGGCCAGCCGATGTTTTCTTTAGCCGTTATAACTTCTTCAGGGCCAAGGGGTGATCCATGGGCTCCGTAAGTGTTCTGTTTGCTAGGAGCGCCATAGCCTATCAAGGTACGGACAGAAATAATGGAAGGACGTCCTGTTTCTTCCCTGGCATTTATCAATGCCTTGTCTATCTCTGCAATATCGTTTCCATCTTCTACATATTGAACATGCCAGTTACAGGCTGCAAATCTCCCCTGCAGATCTTCCGTAAAAGTAAGATCTGTTGACCCGGCTAAGGAAATATGGTTATCATCATAGAGAACAATTAATTTGCCAAGACCAAGGTGTCCCGCCAGAGCGAAGGCTTCGGAAGCGACTCCTTCCATAAGGTCTCCATCCCCGGCAATGACATAGGTGTAGTGGTCAACAATCTCATGGCCGGGCCTGTTGTATATAGCCGCCAGATATGCCTCAGCTATGGCCATACCCACCGCATTGCTTATTCCCTGACCGAGGGGCCCGGTTGTTACCTCAACGCCCGGTGTTATACCGAGTTCCGGATGACCAGGAGTCTTGCTGCCCCATTGCCGGAAATTTTTGATATCTTCAAGCGAAAGTTCATAACCGGTTAAATAAAGAAGGGAATAGAGAAGCATTGAACCATGTCCCGCAGAAAGGACAAATCGATCCCGATCCACCCACTTCGGATTAGCGGGATTATGCTTAAGATGCCTTGTCCAGAGAGTATATGCCATTGCGGCTGCCCCCATGGGCAAACCCGGATGCCCTGATCGGGCTTTCTGTATAGCGTCAACAGAAAGAAAGCGAATGGTGTTAATACAACTTTCGGCTAATCGTTTTTCATCGTTACTCATTATCAAATATCCTCCCTAACCCAGATAAACTGGAAATTCGAAATTCGAAGCACTAAATGCGAAACAAATCCGAATTTCTAATATTGAGGGACCCGTAAAAAGTCGGATTTCCCCTCACCTCGTGGGAGGGGATAAAGGGGAGGGGGCATAACTAGTTGAAATAGCGCTGTATTCACCCTCACCCCTACCCTCTCCCATCAAGGGAGAGGGAGTTTTTGGACTTTTTACGAATGTGTCAACCATAATATCTCAAAAAATTCGGGTAGGGGCGACTTTAGTCGCCCGCATCGGGAGATTAAAACCTCCACTACTCTACCCCGGACAAGCCGAAAGCAAAATGAACATCAAACATCGAATGTTGAATGGCAAAAGGCGGCCAACTGTAAACCCCTGGCCAGATCCGGCTTCCCTGTTCCATTGCGTAGAAACTCCTTGCACAGCATTCAGTGCGATTGTGCCGGAAAGGCGTGTCAAGCCGCGCCGGGGGCAGGCTTGAACCTGACAACCTGAGTAGTCACGACATGTTTTGAAATTATATCAAAGTCGATTAACTGTCAATATGAATATGGAAAGCGCCTTGTATTTGTCGTATTCCTATAAAAAAATCTTGACACTAATGAATAGCTCCTATATAAAAAATCACACACAGGACATTTAGCGGTTGATTCCCCACGTTTTATCTTGTGCGGTTTTTTAGCCCTGTCATTTTGTCCTTTTTTTAAAGATCATTCTCCGATCCGCTTCATCTAAAGAGTTGATCCATGATGAGCGGACAGTGGGTATAACTGGAAACGGCCATGCCTCCCGTGCTTGGAAAGGGGAATAGTTGGAGTAGTATTACTAACTATAGAAAGGAGCATGGAGTTATGGATGTTACCAGAAGAAGTTTCCTGCAGATCTCCGGTACGGCATTGATGGCAAGCGGCCTTGGCATAAGCCTTAAGCCCGTTGTCGCTCATGCCCAGCCACTGAAGATCAAATACGCCAAAGAGACCACCACGATTTGCCCTTACTGTGCCGTTGGATGCGGAATCATCGTGTCAAGTCGAAACGGTAAAGTAATCAACACAGAGGGTGATCCCGATCATCCTGTCAACAAAGGATCGCTTTGCAGCAAAGGCGGTTCAATCTATCAGCTTTCCGTCAACAAGAATCGAATGGATAAAGTACTCTACCGGGCGCCCTACGCAACCGAGTGGAAGCAAGTATCCTGGAAATGGGCCATTGACAGGATAGCCCACAATGTAAAGAAAAGCAGGGATAAGAGTTTCGAAAAGAGAAACAAGAAGGGTCAGGTAGTGAACCGTACGATGGGAATAGCATCTGTCGGCAGCGCCGCCATGGATAACGAAGAGTGTTTTATCTATCAAAAATTCTTAAGGGGGTTGGGTCTGGTTTATATTGAACACCAGGCCCGTATCTGACACTCCGCTACTGTTGCGGCTCTGGCAGAGTCGTTCGGGCGCGGCGCGATGACGAATCACTGGAATGATATTGCAAACAGTGATTGTATTTTGATTATGGGAAGCAATGCAGCTTCCAATCACCCCATTTCATTTAAATATGTCACAAAGGCCATGGATAATGGCGCGAAACTGATCAGCGTAGATCCGAGATTTACACAGACATCTTCAAAGGCCGACATTTACGCGGCTCTCAGGTCCGGTACCGATATCGCCTTTTTAGGAGGCATGATCAAATACATCCTGGACAATAACCTGATCCAGGAAAAATATGTCAAGTATTATACCAATGCCCCTTTCATGGTGAATCCCGATTTCAAGATGCCTGGTGAGAATGACGGTGTTTTCTCAGGCCTTATGGACGGAAAGTATGATAAATCAACATGGTCTTTTCAGACGGACGCCAATGGCGTTGTCAAAAAAGACATGAGCTTGAAAAATCCCAACTGCGTTTATCAGCTTCTGAAGAAACACTATTCACGGTATAACCTTGATGTCGTATCCAGGATTACTGGTACACCTAAGGAAGATCTTCTGAGGGTTTACAAGGAATACACCAAAACCGGCGAAGTCGGCAAGGCGGGAACTATTATGTACGCCATGGGTTGGACCCAGCACACGGTAGGTGTCCAAAATATAAGGACAATGGCCATGATTCAGCTCCTCCTTGGAAATATGGGTGTGGCCGGTGGCGGCGTCAATGCACTCAGGGGCGAATCCAACGTCCAGGGATCCACGGATCACTGCCTCCTCTTCCACATTCTGCCCGGATACCTGAAGACTCCGAAGGCATCTCTACCCACACTGGCCGCGTATAACTCCAAGTATACACCGAAAACAAAAGAACCGAAGAGTCTGAACTGGTGGAAAAACTACGCAAAATATTCGGCAAGTCTCATCCGGGCCCATTACGGGATGAATGCTACGCTGGAGGAAGGATATGGCTATCTGCCCAGGCTTGATGACGGCAAAACTTACTCTTGGTTGGATATCTTTAACGAGATGTACAAAGGAAAATTCACCGGATTCTTCTCCTGGGGTCAGAACCCTGCCTGCAGCGGCGCCAGTTCAAACAAGACAAGACAGGCCATGACAAAGCTGGACTGGATGGTCAATGTCAATATCTTTGATAGCGAGACGGGCAACTTCTGGCGAGGTCCCGGCATGGATCCGACCAAGATCAAAACCGAGGTCTTCAGTCTCCCATGCGCCGCTTCGATTGAAAAAGAGGGTAGCATCACCAACAGTGGCCGCTGGATGCAATGGAGATACAAAGCGGTCAATCCTCCCGGAGATGCTATGCCGGACGGTGAGATCATTACGAAACTTTTCTATAAGATCAAAGAACTGTACGAAAAGGAAGGCGGCCCCTTGGCTGAGGCCATTACCAAAATGACCTGGGATTACGGCCCCATGGGGGCGGACGGCAAGATTCGCCACCTCGACACCCATATGATCGCCAAGGAAATCAATGGCTATTTCCTTGAAGACAAAATAGTCAAAGGGAAGCTGTTTAAGAAAGGCACCCTTGTCCCCAGTTTCGTCTATCTCCAGGATGACGGTTCGACCTCTTCCGGAAACTGGCTGTACTGTAATTCATACACAGAAAAGGGAAATATGGCGGCCAGACGCGGCAAAAAGGACAAATCCGGCATAGGACTCTATTCCGAATGGGCATGGTGCTGGCCCGTCAACCGCAGGATCATCTACAATGGCGCGTCCGTCGATCCCATTTCCGGAAAACCATGGGATAAGGAGCATCCGGTCATCATGTGGAATGGTTCAAAATGGGTGGGCGATGTTCCCGATGGCGTCGCAGCGCCCGGTTCGGGACGACCCCCATTCATCATGAAACCTCACGGGGTAGGCAGTATTTTCGGACCGGGACGAGCGGATGGACCCTTCCCCGAACATTATGAGCCACTGGAATGTCCCGTTGAGAAGAATCTCATGTCGCCTCAGTGCGTCAATCCCGCCATCAAGAGATTTGACGTTGACGGCACGGATGTGGATAAAAGAGCAACCTGCGATCCGAGATTCCCCTTTGTCTGCTCCACTTACCGTGTGAGCGAACACTGGCAGACGGGTGTCATGACGAGGTGGTGTCCCTGGCTTGCGGAGATGCAGCCGGATATGTTCGTCGAGATGAGCGTCGAACTTGCCAGGTTAAAAGGAATCAAAAACGGTGAACGTGTTATTGTAAAATCGATCAGAGGTGAAGTTGAGGTCGTGGCAATTGTCACAAATAGGTTTAAACCTTTCAGTATAAACGGCAGCGTCGTTCATCAGGTTGGAATTCCCTGGCATTTTGGATGGGTAACGACGGCCATGCGAAAATTTGTCCACGGTGACAAAAAACCTGAAGTATTTACTTCCGGTGATGCCGCCAATCTCCTTACACCGTTCATAGGAGATGCCAATACCATGATCCCCGAGAGCAAGGCCTTCATGGTAAACGTTGAAAGGAAGGGGGTGTAATAAATGACCGAGAAAGTTAAATTATATGATCTTTCGAAATGCACCGGCTGCAGAGCGTGCCAGTTGGCATGCAAACAGTGGAACCAGCTGCCCGCGAAACAGACCCATAACATGGGAACATACCAGAATCCTCCCGATCTTCAGCCAAATACATGGAATCTTATCAGGTTCCAGGAAGTTTCCGATGGAAATGGCGGCGTAAAATGGATGTTCAGACACGATGCGTGCATGCACTGTACCGATGCGGCCTGTGTGAGAGTGTGTCCAAGCGGTGCTCTTTCCCATACGAAATACGGCACAGTAGCATTCGACCAGGCAAAGTGCATCGGATGCAAGGAATGTATATCTGCCTGTCCATTTGAAGTGCCAAGGTATGATCCTGAGAAAGATAAAATCGCCAAATGCGATATGTGTTTTTCCAGAATAGATAATGGCCTGGAGCCGGCATGCGTTAAGGCATGTCCCACCGGCGCCCTCCGGTTCGGCGACAAAGATGAGATGTTGGAACTTGCCTACAAGAGGGCTAAGGAACTGGGTGGAGATGCTTCCGTATATGGTGACAAGTTCGTTGGTGGAACTCATATGATATATGTTCTTCCGGAAAAGGCCGGCGTATATGACAGACTGCCGGAAAATCCGAGAGTGCCCCTTAGCATCATAGCCTGGAAAGACTGGCTCAAACCCCTCAGTCTGCTGGCAGCAGGCGGTGTTCTGGCGGGTTCCTTATTCCACTACATCATTCATGGTCCGAAGGATACGGGTGGAGATGATGATCAGGCAAGTCAGGAAGGAGGCAAATAAAATGATACCGAAAAAAGGAATGATAAAAGTATCTGATGCGTTTGAGAGGATTGTGCACTGGTGCCTGGCTATTTCATGCATTGTCCTGATGATTTCCGGTCTGGGAATGATGTTTCACGCATTCAATTTCCTGGCAATCCCTGTAGGAGGGTTGAAGAACCTGAAATTAATCCATAACTTTACGGGATTAATCTTCATCCCGTCCCTTTTATTCGCAATCCTGGTCTGGTGGAAAGAAGCCGGTGTGCTTGATCTTCCTGATGATTTTGAGTGGATCAAATGTGCGGGGGGTTACCTCTGGCATGTGGAAAATCCTCCTGAGACAGGGAAATACAATGTTGGTCAGAAGGCATTTTTTCTTGCCGTTGCCGGTTTTGGAATTATCATGATTATCAGCGGATTGATCATGTGGTTCCCGCTCAGTTTGCCAACCGGTTTGGTAAGGTGGATGTATTCCCTCCACGCCCTCGGGTTCTTCGTCATTTTCCCGTTCTTTTTTGTCCACCTCTATTTGGGCACAATAGGTGTCCCCGGTTCCGCTCCAGCCGTTTTTACCGGATATGTAACAAGATCCTGGTGCGACAAACAATGCCCGAAATGGCTGAGGAAAATGGAAGAAACAGGAAAACTGGAAGTGTACGGTGAAGAAAGAGCAGTTTCTGAGCATTAACTCACTCTGTTAAGGTCGCTTATTACGGCAAATTTAACAGGGCATATTTTAAAAAGACCCACTCAATTATAAGTGGGTCTTTTTGGCAAATGATACGAAGAACTTCTTGAATTTGAGGATGAAAAGATATAGAGAAATCAAATTCATGTAATTAACAACAAAAGAGGTGTCAATCTAATGGGTAAAATGTTGAAGGAAACTTTGGAAACAATAGAAAAGTATAAAAACAAGAGCCCTCACTATGAGGAATTTTTCAAAATACTTGAAGAAATATTAATCCTCAGGGAAAATTACCGTCAAGACTTTAAGGAGGATATCTTCCAGGTGAATGAAAGCCACATCATGCAAAAATTATCCGGGGGTTTGCCTCTCGTAGATTTTTCCAGAAATAACTTTGACTTGAGTAAACCAAAGAAATACTTCTTCAACCTGTTAGAGATAGCAAAGAAGAGATCCCCCGGGGAAACGGAAAAAATCATTCAGGATCTGGAAGATGGGCCTCTTGATTATGAAACACTGGTATATGATTCTTTTATACACCAAACCGATAAAGAAGCGTCAGGAGGAGACGATGAAAAACTTTTTGATCTGTTAGACCTGTTTGTCGAAGAAAGCCTCCGACCGGCCCTTGAAATCCTCGCTGATAAATACCGTAACGCTATCAAGGAATCACAATGGTCTGAAGGATATTGCCCTGTATGTGGCAAAGAACCGAAAATAGGGGAATTGAAAGAAGAAGAAGGATTCAGATATCTTTTTTGTAATCAATGTGGACTTGAATGGAATTACAGACGTGTAAAATGTCCATTCTGCGGTAACGAAGACCAGCAAACGCTGGCATATTTTACAGTGGAGAATGAGGAAAAATACAGGGTTGACGTGTGTAACAAATGCAAACGGTATATTAAGATCGTGGACTTTAGAAAAACAAGAGAAAAAGCAAACCTTGATGTCGAGGATATTGCCACGCTGCATCTTGATGTACTGGCTAATGAAGAAGGGTACGAGTAGAGACAGGGGGCAGGGTTCAGGGGGATAATCCGATAATTCCTGGCACGTGGTTTTCATTGCTCGTTGCTCGCCACTCGTTGCTCATTGCCGCCCACTGACGGCTGAAAGCTGAGCGCTTTCTATGAACGATAATGATATTGCCACTGTTGTTGACCTTCTTGTAAAAGAACTTAAGGCAGAGAAGCTTCCCATAGTTTCCGATCTTGCGGAGAAAGATTCAGACCCTTTTCAGATACTCATTTCCACACTTCTCAGCCTGAGAACAAAGGATGAAGTCACAGAGATTGCCACTAAAAGGCTCTTTGCCCTCGCATCCGCTCCTTCCGAAATGTTGAAGCTCTCTGAAAATCAAATCATTGACGCCATTTATCCCGTCGGTTTTTACAAAAACAAGACAAGGACGATCTTGCATATTTGCCGTGAACTAATTGAAAAACATAAATCACGGGTCCCCGACACCATTGACGGATTGCTTTCTTTAAAGGGTGTGGGAAGAAAAACGGCAAACCTTGTTGTTACTCTCGGATATCAGGGTGACGGAATATGTGTTGACACACACGTCCACAGGATTTCGAATCGCCTCGGATATGTAAAAACAAAAAACCCTGGAGAAACTGAATTTGCCTTGAGGAAAAAACTCCCCCACCAATACTGGATAATTTACAATACAATCATGGTCGCATTCGGCAGAAATATCTGCCGCCCCGTATCACCGATTTGCAGCAAATGTCCCGTTTCCGATTATTGTGAAAAGGCAGGAGTAACGAGAAGTCGGTAAAGAATGAAAAGTGACAGTCTCGTAAAAAGCTCCGCTATGCCGTTCTACGGCATAGCGGAGCTTTCAAGTAACTCGTTTGGGCGAATTTAATATAACTTGTTGATTTCACTGGACACTATCCAGATACACGGCCTGTTCGGGGAACAGGCCCTACAATATGTAGGGGCCGATGCCCCCA
>Ga0164318_10003263_pt1 | contig 15322 bp, 13 predicted proteins | sample GuaBasSedimGuay9_FD_113734 | JGI IMG/M metagenome (GOLD analysis project Ga0164318, IMG submission 113734) | Subseafloor sediment microbial communities from Guaymas Basin, Gulf of California, Mexico - Guay9, Core 4571-4, 0-3 cm | ecosystem: Environmental > Aquatic > Marine > Hydrothermal vents...
CATGGCCCAGCCTACGGCCCGGAGGGAAAACCAGGTTTTTTAGAACCCAATAAAACGTATTGAAAATTCTATAAATATTCAATCTTCAATCAATAATCTTAAATTATTTTAAGTAACTAAGATAAGGGCTGCTCACTTTCGGTTTTGTTTTCTATTGTATCTTCTTCATTTTCGGTCTGAACTTGTTCAATTTTCTTGTTGACAGACACCGTTGATGGAAACTCGAACCCAGGTCTCATTGAGAGGATAAGTTCATCAAGTTCATTACCAAGCACTGTCTCTTTTTCAAGCAGCTTATTCGCCAGGGCGTGTAAAATATCCACATTTTTTTCTAAAATACTCTTTGTGCACTTGTAAGCTTTTTCGACAAGATTTTTTATTTCCTGGTCAATTTTCCGTGCCGTTTCTTCAGAATAATCCCTGTGCTGTGCTATTTCGCGCCCCAGGAAAACATGCTCTTCATCTTTGGCAAAAGAAAGCAGTCCCAACTCTTCGCTCATACCCCAGCTTCGTATCATCTTCTGAGCAATATTGGTTGCCTGTTTAATGTCGTTGGCAGCTCCGTTGCTGATGCGGTTAAAAATAATTTCTTCGGCCACTCGTCCACCAAAGGCGATCGACAATTCGCTTTCAAGCTGATCTTTATATCTAAAATCTCTCTCTTCGGGCAAGAACCAAGTAATACCGGCGGCACGTCCCCGTGGAATAATGGTTATCTTGTTGACAGTATCCGTACCCGGAAGAAACCGGGCGACAAGGGCATGTCCTCCTTCGTGATATGCCGTGGTCTTTCTGTCTTCTTCCCTGATGACTTTTGATTTACGTTCCAATCCCATATAGACTTTGTCTTTGGCATCTTCCAGATCAACCATGTCAATTTTTTCTTTATTTCTCTTAGCACCAAGCAACGCCGCTTCATTCACAAGGTTTTCCAAATCTGCACCGGAAAAACCGGGCGTGCCTTTTGCCAGGGCGACAAGACTTACATCGGGTACAGCCGACGTTTTTTTCATATGAACCTTAAGAATCTTTTCACGGCCTAAAATATCCGGCAGGGGAACAACCACCTGACGGTCAAAACGTCCGGGTCGTAAAAGAGCCGGGTCGAGAACATCAGGTCGGTTTGTCGCGGAAATAAGGATAACCCCTTCGTTTGATTCAAAACCGTCCATTTCAACCAGAAGCTGGTTTAATGTCTGTTCTCTTTCGTCATGTCCTCCACCTAATCCGGCTCCCCTGTGCCTTCCAACCGCATCAATTTCATCGATAAAAATAATGCAGGGCGCGTTCTTTTTACCCTGAACAAATAGATCTCTAACCCGTGACGCGCCAACGCCGACAAACATTTCCACAAAATCCGAGCCGCTGATATGGAAAAACGGAACGTCGGCTTCACCTGCAATCGCACGTGCCAAAAGAGTTTTTCCTGTACCGGGTGATCCCATAAGAAGAACACCTTTGGGTATCCGTCCTCCAAGACGCGTAAATTTCTTCGGTTCTCTGAGAAAATCTATTATTTCACCAAGTTCTTCCTTGGCTTCATCGATTCCAGCAACGTCTTCAAAGGTGACTTTCTTCATCTGGTCAGATTGAAGGCGTGCTCGGCTTTTTCCAAAAGACATGGCCTTACCCCCTCCGGACTGCATCTGACGCATAAAAAAGATCCATACGCCTATGAGTACAATCATCGGAAACCATGAAACCAGGACGTTCATATACCAAGGCGAATCGGTTTCCGGTTTGGCGCTAATTGTAACCCCCTTTTGCCGGAGAATCTTGACAAGATCGGTATCCTGCGGTGCATATACCTTGAAACGATTGTGGTTTGCATCCGTGATGAAGAGTTCCTGTCCCTGAATAACCACATCAGAAATACTCCCATTATCAACCATGGATAGAAATTCAGTATAGCTGATACTTGTCTCGGCGGTGTGCTGTTGATTGAAAAGATTATAAAGCATGATCATCATCAGCGTGATAACTATCCATAAAGCCAAATTCTTATAAAAAGGATTCAAAACCCTTAACCCCCTATCATCTTAGAAATCCTATCCCGCTATAAACGGGAAAAATAAAAATATCAATTGAGGCATAAATTTTCACCTCACATATGAAATGGTGGAATACTGGGATATTGATTTTATAAAGAATTCATTCAGTTATTAAATCCTTTGTCAAGATGAATTTCTCAATAACTCAATCACCCATTTTTCTAAAACCCGGTATTCCATCCCTCCACTATTCCAACATTCCAATTACGTAACGAATTGGCGCTAATTCCTATAACTAGTGCCCGAACAAAAACTGGGATTTTTTGTTTAGATCAAGCCTCCGGTCCCGCTTTCAGCCCGTAGGGCTTACAGGTCGGCCTCCGGCTCGTAGAGCCTACGCCTCGGTGAGAGGGTAGGACCTACGCCCCGGAGGGGAAGACGAAAATGTTAACCACCCCAGTACGATCTGCCAGACCTACGGGGCAGGCAGTAATACAAGTAGTATTTCGAAGATTAAAATTCGAGTCTGACCCCAGAGAAATAGGCTCCGCATTTCATTGGGCAAGCATTTCACGGGACAGGCGCAAATATTAGCGAAAAAAACAATTTTCGTTCAAGCACTAACAAATATTAATCATTATTGTTAATTAGGCAAGAGAAAGTTCAACTTTAAGTACATTTTTGGTTGAAGTTTTCACTTTTGCAAATTCATCTATTCTATAACCGACAACCCAGATTATTTTTCCCCGACAAAGCAATATAGGGCATTTTGCGCGTTCTTTTCTTGGAACCTTTTTGTTAATGAAAAATTTTTTTATTTTTTGTGTTCCGGTCATACCCAGCGGTGTAAAACGGTCACCCTGCCGAAAGTTTCTCAAAACCAGTGGAAAACTTAAGGAATCCCTGTCAAAAAAACCGGTATGTTGTCCGGCATGATATAAATCGGGCAGATTTTCTATGTTCATTTCGGTGAAGTTAATATGAGCACGGATTTCTTTTATGAATAACGATTTGGGTTTTGTTATTATATATTCAAAAGTGAACCTTTCAGCCTGGACGGATTTTATATCCACATTACGCAAGATGTTTTTTTTTCTGGAAAAAAGAAGAACGTCTCCTTTTCGCTGGATCCTGATGCGATCCGGTAAATCAAGAGCTCCATATTCTGGTATTCTGTCTAAAAGATTTGTCACAGAATCTATATGAGCAAAATTAATACGCCTCAAATCCCCTTTCGTGCCTGCAATCGCTTTTCTTATTATCCGTCTTTGTGCTGCCACATGAATTCCATTCAGGCTTGAAACAGAAAGGGCAATTTGACCGTTTTCAATGCTAAAAACCGCTTTTTCGAAAATAGGGTGAATTACATCTTCAATCCATTCTTCTTCAGATCTGGTGATTGAGGCAAGTCGGTTTAGGCTTTGGCTGATTTTCGGATTGTAGTATGTTTTTAACAATGGGATTAAATCGTGACGTATTCTGTTCCTGAGGAATCTTGTGTCCCTGTTGGATTTGTCAGATATATATTTTAATCCATTTTTATCCAGAAAAGCGATTATTTCGGAACGATTTATTTGTAACAGCGGCCGGATAGTCTTTCCGTCCCTTACCGGAGAAATACCTGAAAGGCCCAACGGGCCGCTTCCTCTAAAAAGATTCATTAATACAAGTTCTGCATTATCATCAAAATGATGGCCCAGGGCAATTTTATTAAACCTGTTTTTTTCCGCTACTCTGTTTAAAAATGTGTAGCGAACGTTTCTGGCCGCTTCTTCCAGGGAAAGCTTGTTCTCAAGCTGATATTTACGGACATTCACTTTATGAATATAGCAAGGTATGTTAAACTTGGTGGAGAGAGATGAAACAAATTCAGCATCCTTGTCTGAATCGTTCTGGCGCAAACAATGATTTAAATGTGCAACTCCAAGCCTGATGGAAAAACGGGATGCTAATGTAAGAAGTGCATGAAAAAGGGCTACTGAATCAGGCCCGCCTGATACACCGACAACAACCGAATCTCTCGGTTTAAGCATTCCATAGGTTGTAACGGTCTGTTCAACAGTACGTAATAACTTATTATTGTAGCCTTTGTGCGATGCTGGCATGGATAAGCTCGGAAACTTTTTTATCCCATATTCCTACGATGCCTGAACGAACGGAAACCTCGGTAGTCCCGGGAGTTATCATTACAGTTTTTATTGTAACCGGTGTTCCATCGGTTTGTTTGGCTTTAATTGTTGCTTTAATACCATCTGATGTTTTTTCTGTTATCACCATCTCAAGACTTCTCAGAACTTCAGTACATACCTGATTGATTTCATCAAACGTTGCTTGATAAGATGTTTTCATCTCGCCGTTTGCATAGCTATATACACCTACTCCTGCTCCTGATCCGGCGATAAAAGCAGCACATCCTAACGTGATGAAACAAGAGGATAATAATAAAATGATTAAAGCTTTTCGTATCATAAGTTACCTTTCATTCCTTGATATTTTCGTTAAAATATTACCGCGCGTTTGGAATAGATTTATTGCAACTAATCTAAACTATTATGAATTATTTAATCTTGATGGTCTCGTAAAAAGTCCAACTTCTGCCTTGTGCTACATTTCTCAATCATTCAACATACGATAAGTATGCCTCATGATTACAATATTTGCACGCCTTGAATTTAAACTTTTTACGGGATCGTCAATCTTGAAATAGTAAAAAAATTACGACAGGAATAGATGAATGTCAATAAAAAATGCAGAATATAGAATATAGAATTTGTCAAGTGGGGTATCCACTTGGCTGAACTTGATTGGCTGTAATGGAATGTTTTGATAAATATTTTCGTCGCATATACGCCAAATCAATCATTTTGGATAGAAATAATTTAAAATCAATGAGATAGCCGTTTCTGGGAGCAATAATGTAGATAGCCCGCTTGGTTAATTTGAGTTGTAGTTTATATTGTGGCAGGAAAACCGGCTTTTTTAACTTGAATTTTTTTTTAAATCGATTATATTTATATTTATGGTTGTGCTAGGCGGGGAGCTAGCGGTGCCCTTTTCCCGAAATCCGCTTTATGCGGGGCTGAATCCCCTCTAAAGGGTTTTATACTGGGAACCTATAAGTCAATCTGATCGGCCGCCGCGCAACAGACGGTTACGAACCTCGTCAGGTCCGGAAGGAAGCAGCGATAAGTAGCGCAGTCTGTGTCGTGGATCGATCCCGGTCAAGCTTTTGTCTTATTTCATTTCAGAGAAGATTCGATAGAGGGTGCACAACCCGTTCTTAAGCTTATAACTAATGCCCGAACGAAAACTAGGATTTTTCGTTGAGATCAAATCTCCAGCCCCGCTTCTCTCCGAGGCGTAGGATCGTGCCTTTACGAGCCGGAGGCCAGCCCGTAGGGCTTACAGGCCAGCCTCCGGCTCGTAGAGCCTACGCCTTGGAGAGAGGGTAGGGGCTACGCTCCTAAGGAAAAGACAGTTTTCATTCAAGCACTAATAGTAATGATAGACCACATCTCTCGCCAATTCTCATCCGTCATATTTAAAATCGACAAATTTCAATCATTAAATTCAGAATTCAAAATCTAAAATTCTTTTTTCTGCCTTGACAATATGCCAGACAGTCTTATTTTTTTAAGAATGTTGTGGTATTAGCCCGTATTTTATGAAAAATCGGGCAGTAAATATCTAAAGAAATTAGGAGAAAGCTTCAGATGATGGGAGCAAAAAAAAAGAAAATCGAAGAAAACGGTAAACAAAAGAAAATTTCCAAAGAAATCCATTCAGGCAAAAAAAACAAAGAAAAGGCTGATGATCCATTAAAAGTAATGGAAGCAAGACTTGAATCTATGGAACAGGAATCAAAAGATTTCCATGATCGTTTTATGAGAGTTTCCGCTGAGTTTGAAAACTACAAGAAGCGTGCGGCACGCGAAATGAATGACTTCAGGAAATTTGCCAATGAAAGTTTTGCAAAGGCCATGCTTCCCGTGATCGATAATCTTGACCGTGCCATAGAATCTTCAAGTGATCATGATCACTCAAACAGCTCTCTGGTGGAAGGTGTAAACATGACTCTCAAGGAAATACTGAAAATTTTTGAGCAGTTCGGCGTAAAACCGTTTGAGTCTTTGGGGAAAACTTTTGATCCCGCTATACACCAGGCGGTTATGCAAGAAGAGTCAGATGACCATCCTGAAAAAACTATTTTAAATGAGCTTGAGAAAGGCTACATGATAGGTGACCGATTGCTCAGACCTGCCATGGTTGTTGTATCAAAAAAAACAGAGTCAGAAAACCAAGAAAACCAGACTCAAGAAAAATAGAAAATAAAAAAGTTTATATATTTATATATAAGGTAAGGAGGAAAACAAATGAGTAAAATCATTGGAATCGATCTCGGCACTACAAATTCATGTGTGGCGGTTATGGAGGGGAGTGAGGCCAAAGTTATCACAAACCCCGAGGGAGGGCGCACAACACCTTCTATTGTGGCCGTTTCAGACAGCAATGAGAGATTGGTCGGTCAAATCGCAAAACGACAATCAATCACAAACCCTGAGAATACGGTTTTTGGGGTAAAAAGGCTTGTCGGTCGTAAATATGCATCCAAAGAAGTACAGGACGACATTAAGATACTTCCCTATAAGATTGAACAGGCAGAAAATGGCGATGTCAGAATAAATATGCGGGGCAAGTTAAATAGTCCGGCCGAGATATCATCCTTTATTTTGGCTAATATCAAAAAAACGGCGGAGGAATATCTTGGAGAGAAAGTTACCGATGCGGTTATAACTGTGCCTGCATATTTTAATGACAGCCAGCGACAGGCAACCAAAGATGCCGGAAAAATCGCAGGTCTTAATGTGTTACGGATCATTAATGAACCCACTGCCGCATCACTTGCATATGGCCTTGACAAGAAAAAGGAAGAAAAAATTGTTGTTTTTGATCTGGGTGGCGGTACATTTGATGTCTCCATACTCGAAATCGGCGATGGGGTTTTTGAGGTAAAAGCAACAAATGGTGATACCCATCTCGGTGGTGAAGATTTCGACCTTCGGCTGATCGATTACCTGGCAGACGAGTTCAAAAAAGACCATGGGATTGATATAAGGAACGATAAAATGGCGTTACAGAGACTGAAAGAAGCTGCTGAAAAAGCCAAAATGGAACTGTCCACTTCCATGGAAACGGATGTTAATCTTCCATTTATTACCGCCGATGCTGCCGGTCCAAAGCACCTTAATATAAAAATAACGAGAGCAAAACTTGAAGGGCTAATCAGTGACCTCCTCGACAAACTTGAAAAACCCTGTCGAATTGCACTTAAGGATTCGGGACTGACCACCAATGACATTAATGAAGTAATTCTTGTTGGCGGTATGACGCGCATGCCAGCGGTTCAGGACCGCGTCAAGAAAATTTTTGGCAAGGAGCCCCACAAGGGGGTTAACCCGGATGAGGTTGTTGCCATCGGCGCTGCCATTCAGGGAGGTGTATTGAAAGGGGACGTAAAGGATGTTCTTCTTCTTGATGTTACTCCTCTTTCTCTGGGTATAGAGACCCTGGGTAGTGTCATGACACGACTTATCGAGAAAAATACAACCATTCCGACCAAAAAGAGCCAGATTTTTTCAACAGCGGCCGACAATCAGCCGGCTGTATCTATCCATGTGCTCCAGGGAGAACGGGAGATGGCCGCCGGAAACAAGACTCTGGGACGCTTCGAACTTGTGGGGATACCCCCGGCGCCAAGAGGTGTGCCGCAAATCGAGGTAACATTTGATATCGATGCAAACGGAATTGTGAACGTTTCCGCAAAAGATATGGCAACGGGTAAAGAACAATCTATACAAATAACGGCTTCCAGCGGCTTGTCCAAAGAGGAAATTGACAATTTGATAAAGGACGCCGAGCTTCATGCTGAAGACGATAAAAAGAAAAAGGAACTGGTTGAGGCCCGAAACTCAGCAGATGCGCTTATCTATTCAACTGAAAAATCGATAAAAGATCTTGGCGATAAGATTGATACTGCAACCAAAGGCAAAATTGAGCTTGCCATTGAACCGCTTAAGAAAGCTATGGAAGGGGATGATGTAACAGAGATCAAACGCCTAAGCGAAGAGTTGACACAGGCTTCACATAAATTGGCGGAAGCTATGTATCAGAAGGCTTCACAGGAAGATCAGCAGCAGGCCGGAGCAGGTGCAGCAAGAGGACCGGAACAGCCGGGCCGCTCAGGGTCTGACGAGGATGTTGTGGATGCCGATTTCGAAGAGGTAAAAGACGACGACAAAAAATAACCGCAACTGGTATTTTGCTATAAAAATCCCGCGTGCACTTTTGTGCCGCGGGATTTTTTCTTATATAGAAATTTGCAAAAATTTTATATAAGTTATTCCGTAATTTTAAATATGTTGCTACAAAGACTTTAACTTCCGTTAGTTGAGATCGATGGCATTATACATTATTGCGTGGCAAATATGCCGGGAGCTGTTTCAAATACATCTACAAAAGCACTTGCCAATGTAACATTACCCTATGCACTGGAACTTGCTGAAAAAGGGTATGAAAAAACGGCAAGGGAAAATCATGAAATAGCGAAAGGCATTAATATTATAAAAGGAAAAGTAACTCATAAAGGTGTTGCTGAAGCTTTTGGCCTGGAATATAAGACTCTGGATTCATTATTATAATTTTCACGTTGTTCAGGGTTTTTCTAAATGACATTCATTTCTCCGGGATCTAAAGTCATTTCCACGGCATTGGTAAGGGTATTTACCTTTCTCAGAAGATGTTTCCCGGCCCTGGTTTTGATTTTCAGTTTACCTTAGCTCCCCTTATCGTTTACTTTTTCCAAAACAGATCTTCCAGATCATTTATATCTTCATCCATAAATTGATCGGTATTATTACCATAAACAAAATCAGAATCGTTTACATTTTCAAAGTCAAAGAGTTCTAAATCATGATCCGATGCCAATTTAGAAAGGTACATTTTGTCTGAATTCCGCATGGTTTCTCCCCCTTAATTTTTAAATTTGGAACGATAAAATTTTCTTTTCCGGTTATGTGTTATATCTTGAAAATCTGTTGTTCTTACCTTATTTTTTCTGCAAACTGAACATCGTCTGTGTTCGTCAAAGTTCATTTTCTCGTAACGTAATTGATCATCGATTGTAAATTCAAACTCTGTTCACATTGAATGCAGGTAATTGTTTTATTTTTCCATTGTCATCTCATTGTTGTTTTCACCCTTTAACATCCTCAAAACCTAAGAAATAATATCTTCCTGAATTTATAGTGAATATTTTAATTGTCTTTTTTGCCTTGGATTTAACAATTTTCCCCTGACCCGCCCTTTAATACATCAAAGGAGGTATGGTGGGCGACTCGGGCGGGCCAAAGCAAGTTAAATTATCTTGATCCAACACTTTTAAAATTTCCGGTTATTTTAGTTTATAAATTATCCGCAACAGACGTGTCAATTTTATAATTCATTGAATTATTATTAGCTATTTATTTACAGAAACAGTAAGTTCTCAATAAATTATGGATTCGGCTCAATATCACCATTTGATACACCAGAAGAGTTACTTTTAACCCTTAATCAGAAGCAACTAATCTTCTTCGTTATACGCGAGGCAATTTCCATAAAAACATAATTTCAGATCTCGTAACATGATAGAAAAACAGGTCTTTTTTTTGGACATTATCGGGCGTGGTGAAGCCTTCTCGAAGCATAGGTTTCAGGTGTCAGGTGTCAGGATAGCTCTCGCTTTTTCACTACTGACACCTGAAACCTGAAGGCCAGTGTCCAATTTTCACGCAATCCCCCGAAAATTAAGGAGTCACGATTATTTTTCCAAGCTGAATGACGAGGTCTGAACTCTACAAAATCTTTTATTTTATGTCTACAATTTCCTGATGAACAGGAACAGTTCATTCCCCACCGGGAATTGTCCACTGTGGTGTTTATGACTTGTGTCGTAAAAACTCCTTTTCCATGTTTGCAATTTCTTAAAACGAGCCTCTTGATAGTATACTTTCAATCCCATAATTTAGATTATAGGATTAACTATCAAAAAAAGAAGGGGGAAATCCCCCCTCTTTTTTAAAGAAAAAATACAAATTTTCATTTATTGAGCAATCATTATGCCAACTATATATCTGTCTGAAATCAAAAGATGATTAGATTTAAACCCGATTAATATAAGAACTATGGATTCCGAATCTTTTCATAAAATATTTTTCTATTTTATTATACTTGACAGGCTTTTTGAAATTTTTTAAAAGCATTACAAAGGTGCCAATAATTACGGCTTAATAGGGAATCCCGTGAGAATCGGGAGCGGTCCCGCCGCTGTGACCGGCGACGAAATCTGCAATATGCCACTGTCTGGTTTTAACCGTATGGGAAGGCGCAGAGATTAGGATGAACCGGGAGTCAGAAGACCTGCCTTAGAGATAACTGTGGCTCTGCGGTGTTACAGAGCGTTATGGTTACATAGAAAAGGGTCAAGTAAGCTGGGTGCAGCCCTTCAATCTTTTTAAAGATTGAAGGGCTTTTTTATTTTGGCGTACTTACACATCCTGGGCGGAGCTAAAAATGTTATGAAAGGAGGTGAAAATATGAAATCAGGACTAATTATTTATGTTGTGGGCAAAGAACCGTCGAATTGGGATGCAGATTCCGAAGGAAAAACAATAAAACAAAAAATCCAGGCAGATCTTGTCGAGATAATTACAACTCAAACCGGTCATTTTGACGTGCTCGATGCCTGGTGTTCCTTAATGATCAGAGGTATGAAACAAATTACCTGTATGATCGGAGAGTTTACACCAAACGGCATGTTGGCGCTTACCGGGCGTGAACTTCGCCTGTGCGGATAACGTTAGGGGACGCTCGGAGATAATCATGATTTTTGAACATATTCCTAGCGTCCCTCATCTGACCCGGAGTAATGGAGTGATGGAGTAATGGAATAAGAATATTATGAATCGTGGTTGGATTCGAAGAAACAAGGGTTAAAGAATAAAAGTCAGATCTTTTTCCGGTTTTATACTCAACACTCCATTACTCCAGTATCTCATATTCTGACATGCTACGAAATGCTGGGGATATTTCAATAACCCACAGTTTTGATTTATACCTTATGGGATGTCATACAGCTCAGGTCTTCTGTTCGGGATAAAGTATCGCATCCTGTGACTTCGTATCCGGATCAGGTCTTCAGCCTTCAGGGTTGTTAATAACACCCCTTCCTTACCGCTTAAATCCTTGCGAATAACTTCGCCGGATGGTCCGATGATCACGGCCACACCCGGAAATTTGAGCCCTTTTTCATTTTTACCTGTCTGATTGCATGCGACAATAAACAGGCTGTTATCAAAGGCCCTTGCAGGCAAATGACGCATCCATGATCGGTATTTTTCTTCAGGAGTTCCCCTCGGAGATGCATGAGGGATGAAGATGAGGTCAGCCCCTTTCAGGGCCATCCGGGTGGAAAGCTCGGGGAAATGAGCATCATAACAAAGCTGGATGCCAAAATTCACCCCCTCTGCGTGGAACAGAGGGATGTTGTTTCCGGGTGTTAAAACAGTACGTTCTGGCGGAGAGATGTGTAGCTTTTGGTAGACGCCCACAAACCCGTCAGGTTTTATTACCAAATGACTCGCAAATAACCGGCCCTTTTCATCCCTTTCAACTATACCTGCCAGAATAACAATCTTTTCACATTGAGCCAAATTTAAAAGATATCGACTTGCCGGTCCGGGAATCGGTTCTGCAGCTAAATTTATATCCTGATGATTACTATACCCCGAGATATTCATTTCAGGAAAACAAACGATAGCGGCGCCTTGATCTTTCGACGACTTGATCCACTTAACCATGCCATCGAGATTGTCACTGATTTTATTTACCGGTGAATTAGAGACAACGATTGCAATGCGAACATCTTTCATTTCTTAAGATTTTCATATTAACTGCACAGTCCAAAGTTGTAAGTCCTCAATAAATTATGGATTCGGATCAATATCACCATTTGATACACCAGAACTTATTGAGAAGTTACCCAAAGTTCTTCTAATTTGTTGAAATTATTAGAACCATAAATTGGGTATCGTCATTCCCGCGAAAGATAGAATCCAGTATATTATCAGTACCATATGAATTGTGGATGCCGGATCAAGTCCGGGATAACGCAAGAACTTTAGACTCTCAAGCTATTAAGTTTTTGTTAATATGTTCATTACCCTTTGTAAATGTATGTGTTGTTCTTTTACCCTTAAAGTTCTTACCTGAATTTTGCACGAGCCGAAGGCTTTCATATGCAAGGCATTTAAGGGTGAAGTCATAGTGAACTATTACGCACCCTTAATAACACAGCATATGGAAACCTCCGGCTCGCCCTTCGGGTGAATATTAATGAATAAAAAAGATCATCATCCGACCTTGCCCGCTCGTGCCTCGCAGTGGCAGGCGGGTTTAATATTTGGGTAAAAACTAGGATTATGTGATTTTGTCTAAACCCCCTCCAATTAAGCCGTTTAAAAAATCTCATTAATTTTCATGCAAAATTCAGGTCTTATTCTGAAAATCTAAAGGTCGAAATGCGCCTTTATTTTAAATACCTTTGTAGCCGGCAAGTTGATAATTTCTTTAATCCCTGTCTGTCGGGAGATATTTTCAAGGTTTCCCTCTATTTTCTTCATGGAAGGAGCAATAAAGGTAAACCAGACGTTATATTTATTATCCCGCTGATAATTATGGGTAACTCCCGAATAGCGGTTTACCGCTTTGGCAAAGCTTTCGATTTTATCCTCCGGAACCTTTGCCGCACATAACGTACTGACAAATCCTAGCTTTTCAGGAACAAAATTTCCGCCTATTCGGCGTATAATGCCCTTTTTTTTTAGCCGATCCAGTCGTTTTATAACATCATTTTCTGAAAAACCGAGACGTTGGGCAATTGCAAGATAAGGGCGCTGGGTTATGGGAAAATCGGATTGAATCAGGTTAAGGATTGCTCTGTCCATATCGTCTATTGGCGGCATGGGTTACTCCTGAAACTTTTCTTTAATAATACGCACCTGTACCTTTCTGGTTCGGGGACCGTCAAATTCACAGAAAAATATTCCCTGCCATGTGCCGAGCACCAGTTGATTATTATCTATGGCAATAAGCTCTGAAGCACCGACAATTGTTGATTTTATATGGGCCGGTGAATTCCCTTCAAGATGGCGATATTCGGCTTCCCACGGTATTAACCTGTTTATAATCATCAGAATATCATCTTTAACACTCGGATCGGCACTTTCATTAATGGTGATGGCTGCAGTAGTATGTGGAACATAAAGCATGCAAAGTCCCTGGTGCACACCTGCGGACATAACCATATTCTGAATCTTTGAAGTAATATCTATCAATTCTGTTCGGGTTGTTGATTTAACTGTACAGATCACACATCCCCTCCACAAAACAAAAAAGCCCTGCGTTAATTGCAGGACTTTTTTGTTACTAACTGATGAAGTTAATTATAGTCTTTTTAATTAGACACATCCAGTCGGTTTCGGAAGACCAGCCATCTTACAGGCCCCCTTACCAGGTCCTGACGGAAACAGCTCATAGATATGTTTCAGTTTAAAACCTGTAACTTTTGAAAGGATACGGACCATGGGAGCAATCCCGTTCTTTTCATAGTATTCCTGAAGCACTTTGACAACTTTTTGGTGCTCTTCAGTAACTTCTTCAATCCCTTCTTGATTTTTCACCCATTGCACCCACTCTGGACAAAAATTAGTATAGTCATCGATAAAGCCATCTTCATCTACGGTAAAAGTCTTTCCCATAAATTCAACTGTTGCCATTTAACAAACCTCCTTTATATTTAAATTATTCTTAGTAACCTAAAGCCTACCCCCTCTTTACTTTATGATCTGGAGATCACTATATGATTAATTTATTAATGTCAATATGAAAAATATAAATATTTTAAAAATAATTTGATCCTTAACATACTTTAATGTACCCTAACATGGCTGTGAATTAAGACCGTTGGTAAACGCTGATCCTTGCATATTGACAAACCGTGGCTCCGAAACCTTTTTTTAAATGTCAGGTGTCAGTATTAAGGGGAAAACGAGGTGACCAATAGCAATTATATGGCCGTGGAGGATCTTGACATCTATAAAAAACTGAACATGCTTCCTGATACCTGAAACCTGACACCTGAGACCAAATAGCCATGGCAATCTTAGCAAACAACAGTCTTGATTTACACCCCCCTAACATCGTGAAGCCGAAAATCATAGTGATCTGCGGTCCAACTGCTCTGGGAAAGACATCTATTGCAATCGATCTTGCCGGTACTTTTAGCAGCGAGATTATCAATGCAGATTCAATGCAGATTTACAGATATATGGATATCGGTACGGCCAAGCCGACACCTGATGAGCAGTCATACGCTACTCATCATATGATCGATTTTGTCAATCCGGACGAACACTTTGATGCCAGAAAATTCGCGGAAATGGCCCATAAAAAGATAATTAAACTCCATGCCGATGGCGTTACACCATTTGTTGTCGGCGGTACAGGACTTTACATAAAAGCACTTGTGCATGGCCTGTTTAAATCCGGTCAGGCAGATCCCCATATACGTAGTCGTTTACAAGAACAAGCCCGGATTTGCGGATCCGATTTTCTTCATCAAAAATTAAACCGGCATGATCCCGAAACTGCAGAAAAAATACATCCCAATGATACATACAGAATCATAAGGGCACTTGAAGTACATGAGTCGACAGGAAAAACGATTACCGCATTACATCGTGAACACGGGTTTAAAGATAATCGTTTCAGGGTGTTAAAAATAGGTCTGCATATAAGTCGGGAGGTACTTTATGATCGTATTAACCACAGGGTAGATGCAATGATCGAGTCCGGGTTTCTTAAGGAAGTTAAGGAAATTCTGAACATGGGATACTCGGACAGCCTGAAATCGATGCAGTCAATCGGTTATCGTCACTTGGTCGATTTTATTAAAGGACGATGTTCATGGAATGAGATGTTGCGGACATTGAAACGAGATACAAGAAGATATGCAAAACGTCAGTTGACCTGGTTCAAGGCAGACCCAGAGATTGTATGGAGAAAGCCCGGACAGCTAAGAGAAATCCGCCGGCTTATAAAAAAATTCTTGCAAGATGAGTAAAGAATCCTGGCCCAAATGACCAGGCTTTGGTTATCCCCAGAGGGGATTTGCTTTATTGAAAATTCATTAACTTATTGAAGTTCCAAATAACAAATCCCAAACAAAAAAATAA
>Ga0164318_10003265_pt1 | contig 15318 bp, 19 predicted proteins | sample GuaBasSedimGuay9_FD_113734 | JGI IMG/M metagenome (GOLD analysis project Ga0164318, IMG submission 113734) | Subseafloor sediment microbial communities from Guaymas Basin, Gulf of California, Mexico - Guay9, Core 4571-4, 0-3 cm | ecosystem: Environmental > Aquatic > Marine > Hydrothermal vents...
GCAGCATCGGCACGGCGGGCGACCTGCAGACTCTGGATCGATGTGATCATCCACTGACACCCATTTACACCGCAGTCGTATTGATTAAGACCGATTGATCCCGTGTAGATTTCGGTCGACGACTGGGCTACTGTATTCACCGGTAGCGCGTAGAATGTCTGAGCGGTGCGACCAAGGGCAAGGTGTAGGTTCGGGTCTGTGCTGACCGTGGCAAATCCACCAGGCGGTGGCTGAAGCGCGGGAGCGTAGGGGGACCTGGGGCCAATGGGAATCATTCCCGGTGGCGATGGATAAGCTCTTGCCATGGTGACTCATTATACCAAAAAAAACGGGCCCCCATCAGGGAGCCCGTCTTTGGTGAAATGGTTACCTTAGTAGGTTCCCACCGCGCTGACCTCAGCGGCATCTCCCCAGAGGGTGATGTAGAGGCGAGCGTTAATGTTGCCAAGGTTCGTAGCGGTGACCTGGAGCTGCTGTCCGGGGTCAGAGCCGAAGACCATGTAGCTCACGGGCACGGGCTCGTCGGGCTTAAGGAAGGAGTCCGAGAGGGCCACGAAGCCGTTTGCGGCGTCCTGGGCGGTCGAGATGAACTGAGGGATACCCTGGACGGTAACCGACTCAATGTCAAAACGCACGTTGGTGCCGGAGTTGGCAGCGCCGTCTCCGATACCAAAGACGTACCACTTGCGTGGCTTGAACGCACCGGCACGCAGAGCACTGATGCTCAGCGTGACAGTGGCACCGGGTGCCACTGCGTCCGAACGAATCGGAAGGATCTGCAGGCCGCACTCAGAGCCCGCGAGGGTTCCAGTGCCGCAGCCGGGCATCCCAGCGTTGCCGGGGAGGTTGTAAAATGTAGGTCCGCAATTTCGATTAGCCATTTGTTGTTCTGCTCCGAAGTGTCCGTTGTTTGAGATATAGGTGTCTGGGGTGTAGCCGTGGGTGACGATGCCGTAAGGATTGGTGTCGCCAGGAGCCCCGTAGCTGTACCCCGGGTTGTGCGCTGGGTGCGCACCGTTTCGTCGTACAAGATGCTTCATGATCTTTTCCTGTTTTTGTTGGGTTGAATTGTTCTGTCTCCATGAGACTCGGACACTATTGCCCGACTACCGCGTCTGGTTTCCCCCACCGCCCCCGAAGGGGCGGCTCAGTAAACTGATCGGGGATGTACTCCAGAACTCCTCGCGAACTAGAGCGTTGATTGGCTAGGCTCCGGGTGCTTTGGGCATCCCTTGTCCACCCCAAGGGGCATACGTGCCGCTCGGGAACCGGTTCGCATCCTTCTCTTCCATCGACTCGATGGTCGCGAAGAATGCGCGTCGTCCCGCGTAGGCCGTGAGCCCACCGATTCCGACGTTGCGCAGGAAGTCACTCATGCCACCAGCCATGCCAGTGAGGCCCACGGCTGCTGCTGCGCCTGCGATGGCGAGGTCGTAGTCCACTCCTACAAGCTGGGTGGCCTTCTCCAGATCCCCCTTCTTGGTGCCCTCCACGACCTGTCGGCCCATGAGGTAGCCCATTGCGGCACCGGAGCCAACGACGACGAGGTCGGAGGTGAACTGCTCGGTTGCTCGCTTTGCTTTTTCACGGGACTTCTTGTCACGAGCCTTGTAGCGCGCGACAACGTCGGCGAGTTCGGTCTTGGAGATGCTGCTGAGATCGGCCTTTTTAAGTGCTGCCATTTTCTTTTTCGTTTCTTTTGGTGTTTCTGAGTTTCAGTGTTTGGAAGTCGATGTATTCGTGTTTTTCGAATTATGGATCACGTCAGCGATCTTCATAATGTTAGTCAGTCAAATACACTCAACACAAGAAAAAAGTTGCACGGTAAAACACGAAGAACCGAACCGGGCGTACACATTATGAAAACATTGATGTTTTTTGATATTCAGATGTGTGTGTCACCGTGTTACACTCCGTTCCATGCAGATAACTCCCGAAATCGAACTGCCAGATCTGTACGAACCATTCCCAGAAGACCTTGCAGCACTATGTCATTCCAATATGCGAGGAATGAAAAGTATGACCGTGCATCGAATGATCCAGCGCGGTCAGTACAAAATAGTGGCAAGCGCGCAGATCCAGGAAAAACCCACGCGAAACTCGACTCCTCCCTACACATCGGAGGAGATTTGCGAGGCTGCAATGCAGATAATCGCTCACGACATCATGGAAACCGACGATCCTGGCAATTACAAAGTCAGCTTCATCGGCATGGGCGGTCGAGGACGGAAGATTGTTTCAAAGCATATACGCATGAGAGAAGAGCAATCTCCTCGGGCCGTTAACACGATGGACGAGGGCGACCTTCTTGAGACACAGATGAGCTATATCGGAGAGCTTCATCAGGTAAACATGGGTCTAATGGAGGTCGTCTCCGGAATGATTCGACCGCTCCTTGAAGAGAATAAGGAGATGATGAAGATCTGCACTGAGAGCGTGAAGCGCGTCGGAGAGGTGGAAGCCCTCCGCATGGCTCACGACCTGGATCTTCGCAAAATGGAGGACGAAAACCGGCTTGAACTGCTCAAGGAGCAGCAAAACCAAGAGAAATGGAACGAGCTTTTTGAGCATGTCAAAAAGACCGGTGCCATGGAGTCCATCATTGGTGGACTGATGAGTAAGTTTGTCGGCAACGACGACGACGCAAAGGCAGAAGAGCGTGCAGCCAAACGCGACAAGCCTGAGCCCCAGAAGCCGAAACGGGTAGCTAGGCCGCTCCCGACTGAGGAGAAAGTCATCAGCAGCGTCCCAGCCGTCCGAGGGACGACGTCAGTCAGCCGTACGAAACCGCCCCAACCCCCGGAGGCCCCGACAGTAGAGCAGGAGGAACCGATCAGGAACTCACCTCCAGAGCAAAGAAACGATCAACAAACCGAGCAACCAGAACAACCCGAAGTCACAGAAGAAATATTAGAGGAAGTAAACAGAGAAATGGCAGATCAACCGTTAGTCACAATCGCACAGGCACTGAAGTCGTCCATCGACGCAAACGGGCAGTGGAAGAAAATCTACAAGACGCTAAACGACGATCAGGTCGAGATCTTCGACGAGATCGTTGGAGCAGACAGCGACGATCAAGTGAAAGACGGCATAGAACGAATGAAGAAGACATCGATCGCCAAGCTGCTCATGCTCAGAGGTATGATGGACGAGGACCAGCAGAAGCTCCTGCTCGCGATGCTGGACGCATGAGATGAAACGAACCCCACCCCACTGGTGTAGGGTATGCCGCGGCTCAGGGAGGATCCTCGTCCTCCTCGGGCCGCGGCTCTTCTTTGAGGACTGCGAACACTGCTGCGCGACGGGTCTAGACCTCTGGTCCTACCAAAATAGAACGAGTCAAGGAAACCAGTAGTACAGGGCTCGTTGATACGTTGGAAAGTAACGGGTGCGCGTTTTTCGTCTGGCCGTTTGGCCGTTCATTCCCCTAACCTTCTTCTAACATCCACTGTGTATATCCTTTAATTAATACGGCCAAACGGCCAATAAAGGATAAAGGTTAGTATATAGATAGTAGGGGGGTTCTAGAACAATGTGTCGCAATCTCTGCAAACGGCCAGAAACGGCACCTTACGGCAACGACTTGTTAGCCTTGGCCTCCATCACAGCGCAGGTTTTTTGTATTCTCGACGTACATATGCCTAAAACGTCCCATTTTAGCACCAGTCCACTGGCCGTTCGCGATATGCGCAGTGACGTTTCTGGCCGTTCAGAAATCAACAAACAGCAACGATTTGTTAGTACGCGGCCTGCGCGCGTGTTGCCTGGGCTACGAAGTTACTCACCGTGATGGTAGATTGCCACAAGCATGTTGTATGATCACCGCTGACGCATACTGCGTCGCCCCTGGGAGGATTTGGGTGAGGCCTGCTTCCCAGGGTTCACCTATGAAAAAGGCCGCTGTAAGCGGCCTTTTGATCAGATGTCGTACTCCCTGTCCTTCTTGCGTCTACCATCATGGAGCAGGTGAAGTTGACCGCCTGCCTCGGCCTGCTCCTGTTGACTCAACCTCCGTACGCCAACGACTTGGCGGTACCCGTTCCTCTTCTCGGCTGGGACGTCTAGGCCGGCAGCCCTCGCCCACTTCAGGATCATTCGTGCTGAGACGGGTTTCCCTCCCTTGTACTTGTTGAAGTCATCCCGAAACTGCGTGGTGCTCATCATTCCTTCTGGGTCACGGCAGACGACGCCGCCGTGCTCGATGAACTGTGTCACCTCGTTGTTTGTCTCCTTGTAGTCCTTGATGATGTTCTCCGAACTCTCCACTCTCGTGAAGTTGCCGCTGCTTTCCACCAGGCGGCATGCGCCCTCTACAGCCCATGCGAGGATACCCTGCATCTCGTCGGTCAATCGATCGAGGAGGTGTGGGTCCATCTGATTCTGGCTGATTATGTTCTTGAACTCAAGAATAAGCAGCCGGTTATAAACAGCCTTCGTTTGGTCAGTGATTCTTGGGAGATTGTTCGTAGCAATCATGTGCTTGCACGTGGGAATGATGGTCATCGAGTTGACGAACTTCTTCTCGATTTCCACGGGGTCTCCGGTGGAGACAAGCATCTTAAATCCAGAGTCATTCAGCGTGGACCACTCCCCAACCTCCGTAATGAGGTTGAGCAGCTTGCCCTTAACCGGAGATCTCTTTTTCGGATCGTCCATATCCTCTAGACGAACCTGGCAAAGGTTTGAGATACCCACCATCTCTCGGGCGACGCTGGCCACGACGCTCTTTCCAGTATTGCTCTCTCCGTAAAGGAACAGCGCCTTTTTATACTCGTTGGTGCCAGCGAGAAGAATGTATCCAAAGAACTCTTGAAGAGCCAGTTTCTTGTCTGCCTCTCCGCGAAACCAGTCTTCTAGGCAGCGCATCCAAGTTGGACATGCCGCGTCGGGGTCCCACTTGTGGGGGATGTAAGTATCCAGAAAGTCCCTTGGGCTATGCTTCCTCAGTGTCTTATTAATGACGTTCAGCACGCCCTGGCGTAGGGGTACCTCAAACTTTTGGATATTGTTCCACTCTACGTGTGACAACTGAGTCCGAGCAAGCACGTGATTAACGGTCTCTGTTCGGCGTCGGTCCGTGGTGAAAGAGAAGTGGTCAAACTGCATCGCAATGCCTTTGACATGGTCCCTAGACGTCTCGTTCCACACCCTCCCATCGTAGAGATAAATAGCCTTACTGACGTGCTGGAGTATCCCCTTGCTGCGGATCATCATCTCTCCCATCACCCGTGGAGAAAGGGCCTCGGCAGGAGCTGGACCGTGCTGCGGGCTGTAGGCTGAGGTTCCGAATGGATCGTCTCCGTCTCCGTCACCACCTCTTCTTCCACCTCCTCCAGAGCCCCCCGATCCACTTCCCCTTCGAGGCGGCCGAGGCGGTGGCGCATCATTATCCCAACCGTCTGCCTCTTGTGCGTGGTGCAACGCCTCATCGGCCTCTGCCATGACACGCTCCCAGTATCCGGGCGGAACGTCTCCAGCGGCACCATCAATGAAAACCACCTTTTTGTCCTCAACCAATCTCCAACCATATGGGCGACGCCTGTACTTGTTGGCTCGGACCAGCTTTCTCTGCAGATCCTCGTCGCTCCATGGTGGCTGACACGTGGAGTTCCAGTCGGCAAGAATGGGCCAAAACTCGGAGTCCGACAGGTCAAAGTCCCCTCCGATCATAGCCACCCTAAGCGTATGCAAATCTCCCCCGCGCCCTTCAATGGCGGGCTCAGCCTTCTGCATATACCGTCGGCATCTCTCAATCTTGTCCCCCTGGCTCTCAGCCAGCTTCTCCTTGGAGAAGTGGACCACGTTCGTCTCGTGAGACTGAGGGTCTATGCGCAGACCCTCCATGAGGGACTGCACGCTGTGAAGAGGGGCGGCCTCTGCGTGCAAAAGCCGAACAAGCCTTGGCTCTTTCTTTTGGTGAAAGAACCCTGGGATACGCATGACCTGCGGCAACGCACGGACCTTGGGGTCAGTTGACATGGAATTGGCGAGTCCGTGCTGCAATGCCGAAAAGGCATCAAGCTCGATTTCCCCGCGCGGGGTCAGCCAGTAAGCATGCTGACCACCAACGCTCTCCACTAGTATGTTGGGGCGCACCGCGGTTTCCTTTACGGGTCCGTCATCGCTGTCAACGAAAAGTCCTCGGACGGAGGATATATTCTTCTCCGTCCGACCCAGCAGGTCGGTCCTGTTTACACAGACAAATACGCCGGCACCCTGACGGTTGAGGCTGACAAGCTCATTGCTGAGATCGCTGAATGTCCCGTGCAAAATACGGGCAAGGTACAGCTTGTTCTTCTCCTTCGAGTCATCGAAGGTTTGGAATGTGAAGGCAGGATCAGAATTCCCACTCGGGCTCGGGTCCTGAGCGGCCAGCGTCTGGAGGAATTGTCGCGCTTGATCGAGATCTGGTCGCAGTTCCGTTCTCATATGTGTTCTCCTGAGCTTCTGCGTTTCTTCGCTTTTCGTAGTCGCTGAAATACTTTGGTTTGCTTATCTGTGACCCGGGCCATTTCTTCCATCGATCTTTGAATCGGTAGGCGACCCAGCCTGGTCGGTAGTTCTTCCTGACGCACGTCTCGCAAAGATTCTCGTAATACGTTTGCACTGCTGATTTGTACGCAGGGGGATTGTTCTCAAAGAGAGTTGTGGGGACATCATTGTCCACCTCGACAAGGCTCTCAATGGTCTCGGCGGTCACGAACTCTTCGAGTTGCCCCCCGCACACAGGACACTGAGCATGACCGGCCGGTATCCAGGCATTGCAGGCTGGGCATACAACAGGCATGTCGGCCACATCCACGGACCTACTGCTGCTGCTCACGTCAAAATCTTCATCGAGGCTATAAGCCTCTGGGTCCGTAAGAAACCCGTGCCTGGCCGTGTTGGACCCATGGTCCATGATGACAGCCATCCTCTTCTCCGGAGACGGCCGCATCACTCTGCCTCCCATTTGCTTGTAGATGCCCTTGCTGAAAATTGGGCGTGCGAGAACTACCGACTCAAGCAACGGAAGATCGTATCCCTCGGACAGCACGTTGCAATTGCTTACCACTTGGATTTTTCGAGATGCAAGATCTGCAAGAATTCTCTCACGCTTTTTGTCGCTGGTTTTGCCATCAAGGTGCGCGGCCGGAATTCCATTTTTGTTGAATTGATCAGCGATGGTCTTTGAGTGCTCGATGTTTTGAGCAAATACAACTGTTGCAGCTCCGGGGCATTTTGATTGCCAGTTGTCCACAATCTCCCCTCGTAAGAGAACGTCAGCCATGGCATTGCTCGCGCTCTGATTGGTAAACTCCCCGTTGCGTTTCACCGTCAGAGACCTCCAGTCGATATTGCTTCCTGCGTAGACCGTAGGGTTGACGAGGTGCCCCTGCTGGACGAGCACTCTCGCGCTGGTGCTGACCACCAGCTTTTGATACATATCGCCCAAGGGTACTCCGCCCTGGCGATACGGTGTCGCCGTCAATCCGATGATGATTGGCGGCCTTGAGAATCTCCCGAGAATCTCCTGATACGTGGCGGCGGTGCTAATATGGCACTCGTCAATAATGACGATGTCTGCCTCGTAGTGGTCTCTTCTGACAAGAGTTTGTGCGCTTGCAACCTGGGCCTTGCTCCATGGTTGGACACGCTTGTGACCCGCCTTTATGACGCCGTGGTCTACCCCGAACATATCCAGCTTTTTGGATGCCTGATCTATCAGCTCTTTCCTGTGGGCAAGGAATAGGCATCGTCGTCCGCGGCTGATGGCTTGCGATATGATGCTCGAAGCCATCACGGTCTTTCCGCTCCCAGTGGGAGCGACTAAGATTTGCCGCAGGTACCCGGCAGCTACATTGCTGCGAAGCTCAGATACGGCGGTGTCCTGGTACGGACGCAGTGGCACGGCTATCCAGCCTGCGATGCCGCGTCCGGCTCTTCTGCGGCAACGTTGACCAGGAGGAGATCGAGGGCCTCTCGAACGATGTCAGATTTGGTGAGCCTAAGACCGCGCTCGCCCCTCAGTGCTAGTTCCGCTTCTAGTCTACGGTTCATGCGCTCAGGAAGCCTCACGTTGAGGTTGAAGTCGGTGCTGGGCATGATGCGCTTGTACCACACAGCGATGCACATGCGCAAGAGGTCGTGTGCGTTGTGCGCTGCGGGTGTAACCGCGCATGTTACACAGGGCTTGACATCGTATCAGCACAAAGGTACGTTCGAGGCTCCGCTAAATCCCGATTGCGGAGTACAACCTATGGAAAAAAACGGCATACAACTCAGGTCCCAACAGCAACCCTACAACCTCCGTCTACAGCCACAACAGAATACGCAGTCCATCGCATCTGCAAGTGCGCTGCTACCCGACGAGGCGACGCTCACAACCATCGAGCGTCTGTCCGACTATGTGATTGAGTCAGGCGAGTACGCGAAGAGATTTCGCAATAAGGCTCAGGCAGTCATGGTGATGCTCAGAGGTCACAACCTGGGAATCAGCTTTGACTCTGCCATCGATCATGTATTTGTTGTGCATGGCAAGACAGGCATCAGCGGTCAGTTGATGCTCCGACTCATCTACGAGCGCGTCCCAGGTGCCATCGTGGAGTTCGATGACAGCGTCGACCGTAGCAAGAAATGCGTCGTCAAGATGGGCAGGCCAGGACACAAGCCCCAGCAGTTCAGCTTCAGCATCGAAGAAGCCGATGCTGCTGGCATCACGCGCAATCGTGATGGGTCTCCAAACATGGTGTGGAAGGCCTATCGTGAGGACATGCTAAGGTGGAGGGCTGTGAGCCGTGGCGCTCGCATTGTCTTCCCGGACGCTATTCAGGGATGTTGGCTGCAGTCTGAGCTTGCGGAAATCAAGACCCATGAGGACTCTCCTGATGAAGTAGAGGTACCGCGAGTTGTCAGCGTTGATGTGGATCATGTCTACACGAGGGATGAACTCACAGAAGTCCTGAAGTCATTCAATCGCGCGACAGGCAACAGGTGGTCTTACCACATGGCACGCCAAGAGCTTCTTGGAATCAAAAAGGATAAAGGTGACCCCCTGACCGCTGACGAAATCAACCGTCTGTGCCACACCATTTTGGGCTATCTTGACAACCGTGACGGAGGAAACCATGAGTGATCACGAAGAGACCCAAGAGCCGACCATCGAGTCGCTTCAGCTTGAAATCGACCAACTCAAAGACGCGGTCGCTTACTACAAAAAGAAGTCCGAGGAGGAGAGCCCGTCTGCGCTTCATGCAGAGGTTCATCGCCTGCGCAGGGCATGCAGAGCTGCCCTGGGATACGTCTGGTCTGCTGAAAGAGCAGGAAATGCTGCCTCGGGAAGCTCGAATCGATACGCCCGACTCGCCAGGGTAATGGGTAGGTCGTCTTCCGGACCTGATAGTACACATCAGGCGATTGTTCGATGCCTGACCAGCGCTCTCAATGACGCGCCTCCAAACCGAATAGAAATCCCCAGGTCAGAGAAAGAGGTGGGCGGTGAGCCAGAAGAGTCCGTATGAGATAGCAATCTCAGTTCTGGAGGCTCAGTACGAGCCAAGCTCAGATCCCGACAAAGACGGGGAGAACCTCGCATCTGCTGTTCAGGCTGCAATCCGCGTAGCCATCGTGTCTGAGCGTCAAAGGTGCCTTGCCATCTGCGACCAGATGATCGACGAGCAGAAGTTTCCAGTCGCGGGGCTAGAAAGCGATATCACCACCACATACATCCATGGGTACAAGGATGGTGCGGAGGACTGCAAAGTAGAGATGTGCAAAATCGACGCAGTTGAGCTTGCACATCACGACGCCGCCATCGCGAGGATGCGGGACAAGGCACCAGAACTTACGGTTGTCCCAGACCCTGAACCGCCCTCCGACTTGCTCATTGATATCCTCGCTGAGGATGAGGAGGAGATCGTATGGGTGGAGTAGCGCCTGGAGAGCCGGCAAGGCTCGTCAAGATGACCGACGAGGAATACTTTGCCAACCCTCGCATGTCGAGGTCGGACCTCTTCACCTACCATAAAAGCCCTGCCCTCTATAAGGCGAAAAAAGACGGGCTCATCGAGAATCCGTCTTCACCGGCGCTTCTGTTTGGAAGCGCCTTTCACACGATGGTTCTTGAGCCTCAGCACTTTGACGAACGATATGTGATCTACGACGGCAGAAGAAGCGCATCGAAGTCCTATAAAGAAATGGTCGAAACTGAGGCCGACGCAGGTCGCCAGATCGTCTTGAGATCTGAGTATGACCAGATGAAGAAGATGCGAGTCTCTTGCCTGCAGCACGAGCTTGTGTCTACGTCTCTTGATGACCCAGAGGCGATCAAGGAGGACGTCATCTTCTTTGACCTAATGGGCGTCCCATGTAAGGCGAAGATCGATCTCATGTGCCGTCGAGACATCATCGACCTCAAGACATCTGTGTCTGCAGACCCGAGCGACTTCCAGTCTTCGGTCACGAAGTATGGATATCACTGGCAGTCGTACTGGTACAAGAAAGCCGCAGAGGCGATCGGGGTCAAGGCAGAGTTCTACTTTGCCGTGGTCGCCAAGTCTGAGCCGCACGAATCATCCGTCGTGATGCTTTCCCCAGACTATGAGAAGATCGCTGAGGATCAAATATCCGCAGCTTTCGAGGGTATGTCTGCAGGGTCATATGAGAGCCGATGGTCCAACTGCATTGTGGAGCTTCAGCCCCGGCCATGGGAGTCAGGCAAGAAAAAGAGCGTTGTCTTCCGCACCCCGACACTTGAGTGCATATGCCAGTGGTGCTCAGACTCTTACGTTCGAGAACAAGGTGACTATGATTGCAAGAGGTGCGGCATGATGCTTTGCAGCGACGACTGCTTAGACATTCATGAGTGCGTCTGCGATAATCCTCTGGATGCCGAAGACAGACAAGTGTCCTAAGTGCGGATACAGCGCCCAGGTGACGTTTGGGCTTTTGGGGGTGTGTGTCCGCTGCGGCACGCACCCTCATCAATTTGAGCGAGATAAGCACAAGGCACGCGCAGATGAAATGGTCGGCACATGCCTGGGCATTCTCGACACCGTATCCGAAGAGGCCTCTGAAGAAGGTTCTCTCTGGCTTGCCAAAGCTAAAGCCAGGATATCATCGCTGCTGATCTAGCAGTCGTCATGCTGACCAGGCACAGCCGGGCTGCTGAGAGCTGCCATGACAGATGCGTATACAAGTCCACGCTTGTATCCGTTAATCATGATGTCTTCGATGATCATCGCAAAGTTTAGTCTCAGTCGCCGGCACATGATATATCCGTACTCATTGTACTCGTCGCCTGGGATGTTGGCGTCCAGGTAGTTGATCTCCGCGCCGTAAAGATTTTTGTAGCACTGGAGCAGCAGACCCGGGGCGCTTTCTGCGGTGTAGTCCCGCATCATGAGCCTGTCTCTACAGTTCTCATATCTCATGATGTTGACATTCGCCCACTGTGAGTGTGTCTGTTGTCTACGGTTCATATGGCCCTCAGGTATCTGCCACCCTCACGTCTATCACATTCCAGTCGATATTTGCGAAGAGAGCCTGCACGTATTCCATTTTTGTCGCGTAGCACTCATAGGCGTGCTCCCAAAGGTCAATGACGAGCAGTGGCTCTCCTCCCACTATGACGCCATCACTGTGGCCTTTTACGTGACTGTTCATGCCTCCGACATACGGTACATGATAGGTAATGGCCCATCCGGGTCCGGGGGTGTGGCAGATCTCGATGATGTTTCGTTGCCACGCCTTAACAGAGCCGAAGGCCTGCTCCACGAACATCCAAAACGCATTGTTCTTAGACGCTCGACCTCCCGAGATTAGCTGGCTGAAGTAAAGCTCATGGAGAAGGGCTCCGTTACACTCGTTGTTTACCTGCGACAGCAAGCCGTATTTTGCGCACGCACTGGCAGAGGGCATGTCTTCTCGGCAGTAATTGAACCGCTTCACATACCCGTGATAAAGCCCAAGGTGCCTTTGGATATTGCTGTCCGGAATGCCAATCAGGCCTGGGGAGGGATCGAATGGGATGGGCTGCTTGGTCTGCATCAGGCTTACGCTCTGTGGTAAAATCGCGGCATGCGCCGGGTCATCATAGCATCGGTCCTGCTAAGCGCGGGATGCGCCACGAAGCAGCTTCGCCAGACGGCAAGGGCAGCCGTTGTGATCGAGAAGTCGAGCGCTGCAGGCATCCTAACCATCAACTCCTGGGCTCAAGACGAACAGCTACGCTGCAGGGGTTTGGACCTGCCCTCGGCCGCAGAGAGAGCGAAGTGCGTCGAGAAGGCGCTCAACGGGGTAAAGGCCACTGCCGCCGCGGCGGAGCAGATTAAGCTGACCCTGGAAAACTTCTGGTCCGTGTACGCCGTGATCCAGTCCAAGAAGGATTACGGAATGCTTCGGCCCGAGGACCTTAACGCTCTTTTTCAGATATTCCAGCGTCTGACAAGGCAGTACAACAGTCTGAAACCACACCTCAAAGAGATAGAACAATGAGACGACGACGAAACTCCTACCAAGTAAACGAGTTCAGTAAGCCACTCCTGAGACCCGACATGGATAGGATTATCCTGCGCATGCTCGCGGAACTGGCTGACAGCAATATGTCGGAAGAAGCAGAGAGTTTAGTTCTGATCCCAATTATGGGAAGGCTTGAGGATCGTGGCGAGGAGATCATTGAAAGCGGCGAGCTTGCTGAGAGGCCAGAGACAGAAGAAGAACAGCTTCTTGTTGACGAACTGCACATGATACAGGCCGTTCACACAATCTTAGACGTACTACAAAGACGGCTGAACGACATGAGACCCATGGACCCCTTCTACGAAAGCTTGCTTAAAAGAAACCCGCGACACCGCAAACTCCGACGCCACTATTGAGCCATGGAAACCCTAGCTACCATCCAAAAGCTATTTGGCATCCTCGCACCGCTTGCGCATACCATTGTACAGGCGGTCAAGGACGGTGCCTCCGACGAAGAGATTGCTGACCGCGTAAGTGGTCAGGTTCGCATTCTGGGCCATGAGATCGACGCACTGAGGAAGACTCAGGACAGCCTAGAAGATTTTATTAAAAACGGCTAATCCCAAGATGCCCGATGTCTACATATTTGATTTCGACGACACTATCATAAGATCTCCTCGTCCTCAGGATGCGTCGCCAACGTCGTCATGGTGGCGCAGCCCAGAGTCGCTGAAGCAGCCCCACATTAAGTCTGACAGCGCATGGTCAGTCGCCCTTCCTCATACATACGACCGAATTATTGAAGCAGCAGGTAGCTGCGATTCGATAGTGGTTGTCCTGACGGGTAGGCCACCGACCCTCGCCAAAGAGGTATCTGATGTGATCTCCTGGCTAGAGCTTCCCGTCGATGTGGTCATGGCGGTTGGAAGCCCCATCGTTGATAACAAGTTGGCAGTCATTTGGAAGCTCCTCAACCAGGATGAAGAAATTCCGTACATGGAGATATGGGATGACAGAGCGGATCATCTTCTTGCCTTTCGCCATGCCATAAAACACTGGTCCCCAGACACGCGCGTCGTGACACAGCATGTGCAATGATCGTCTCAAAGACAACAGCAGAGGCTCTGCTTGGCAAGGAGCTTAAGTCCGCATGGCCGAAAGGCAGCCGGAAAACGAGCTATTATCTCCTGTCCTCTACGGGGGAGAGAAACCTTGGGGGTCCCTACAAAAATAGAGAAAAGGCGCTGGAGAGAGAACGCCAGGTCCAATATTTCAAGCGACGCAGCAACCCTGAGGACTTTCACTCACGAAGCCACGACTGGGGACAAATTGTTACGCTGGATGGCGATTCGCGTGGCGAGGTATTAGACCATTATTTGAAGAAAGGGCGATACATGCTGCCCTACCTCAAGGGACACGATGTGATCGTCGTCCTCGGACTCGGTGGAGATAATTTTGTTTATCGTAGGAAAAACCCTGACGGGTCACGCATTCGAATAAGCCAACTTCGAGGAGACACACCAAAAAGCCTTGAGTATTGGATTTTGCGGAGAGGCATTGAGTTCCACCCGGTCATCGGGAAAACCACTGACAGAGTCTGGATTGATGTGGATGTTCACGCATCAAAAGGCAACCTCTCGAAGGCTAAGCGGATGGTGCGTAGGGAGATCCCCTATCTGGAGTCGCTCCTTCGCGGGCTTTACCGAGGTAAAATCAAAGCCTATGCATCGGGCAATGACGGTGGCGTTCATATTGAGATGATGCTTCCGTCAAGAGTAAACACAGACAAAGCGCGTCGCCAGATCCTTGAAGCGCTGAAGTCGGAATACTCCGATGATGAACTTTTCACGACCAGACCATGCGGGAGTCGCAGGATGTGCGTACGGCTCGATGTGACTACACTAAAGAATACTGGCAGCGTCAAGGCTCCGTACAGCTTCAGTAAAAAAGGCGGATACAAGAGGCCATTGTGAAATCCAAGTTTCCATTTGGACTCATGCGGCTGCGGAAGGGGAAGTCAGCCTCGGACATCGAGCGCATGTTCTCCAACCGTGAAATGCCCATCGTTCAAAAGAAATACGATGGGCATCTTGTTCAGATTGAGAAAAAGTCTGGGAAGGTCAAGGTTGCAAGTCGCAGAGGTAAAGACCTTACGTCACGACTTAAGCCCATCGTCTCAAAGTTGAGCAAACAGATATCCGACCCAGGCGTCTATATCGGCGAGCTTATCGTTAAAAAAGGTGGTAAGCACCAGCTCTACGACGTCCAATCTATCGTAAGCAGCAAGCCAGCAAGAGCCAATGAGTTCGTGAAGTCCCACGACGTCCGCATTGCTCTGTTCGACAAGATATTCGACGGAGCTAGCTCAATGGCGGCTGCCCCATACCGAGATAGGATGTCCGAGCTTCGGACATCTGTGAAGAGTGGAGGCCCAGCCTTTGTGGTCAAGAACTACGACTGGGATAACTTGGATAAGGCGATGAAATCATCGCTCAAGGAAGGTGGGGAGGGCGTGGTGATTAAGGACCCCGACGGGGCGTACAAGATCACCGATCCTGACTCCACTGAGCGCAAGGGTTCTCAGTGGAAGCTCAAGGCTCCCGGCGTCAAGGACCAATCTGACGACTTCCTGCTTATCGACTATCGAAAGGGCAAAGAGAAGCTGATTTTTGACGCTGCCCAGTACGACGATGGTGAACTGTACATCGTCGGCAAGCTGAGTGGTCTGGATAAGCAGACAGAGAAATCTGTGGCTAAAAAGATCGATAAAGGAGAGAATGTAGTAGCCGAAGCATCTTTTCAGGAGCGCCTACCGAGCGGCAAGTACCGCCATCTCGCCTGGGTGCGATTACGCCCCGACAAACCCGAGAAGTCTGTCAC
>Ga0164318_10003266_pt1 | contig 15313 bp, 3 predicted proteins | sample GuaBasSedimGuay9_FD_113734 | JGI IMG/M metagenome (GOLD analysis project Ga0164318, IMG submission 113734) | Subseafloor sediment microbial communities from Guaymas Basin, Gulf of California, Mexico - Guay9, Core 4571-4, 0-3 cm | ecosystem: Environmental > Aquatic > Marine > Hydrothermal vents >...
AGCTAATCCCCCAATAAATGTGCAAATTCTACTAATGTATTTAATGGGATTAGCGAATCTGCCTGTCCCGATTTTTCATCGGGAAGCTAATCCCCCATTAATGAGCACAAAGATATATTTTTTTTATGGATAACATGAAAAAATATTATTTTGTATTTCCTGTCAATACGCCCGACACCTGCCAGTGGCTATAACCACTTTCGGTATCTTGTCCTTGGTCTATTATAACTTTTAATTTATGAATGCCCTCTTTGAGTTGGCTCAATGGAATAACATAGGGAGGAGTTAGTGTTGCGGGGCACCAATTGGAGCGGCTGAGATCGCTTGACGACATACCATTGCCAAAATTGCCCGAAGCAGGATTTGAGAAACGGTAAGTAGCGCAATCGGTACGCCATGGCATTATCGAAAATATTGGCTTTCCGTCCAAAAGAATTGTATTAAGCTTTGGAACAAACTCATCGCCCTCGCCCCAGCCACCATGGCCTGTGGTGGTGAATAATAGTTTTAAATCGTCAATATTATCGGGCACAGTAAAATCTATTTCCAGAGTATCATTATTAAATAAACGGCCATAATTTTGACCTGTTCCTTCAAGAATATTTACTGTAGAAAAAAGTGGCTGAACATAGGTTTTTTGATCTATTGGAATAACATCAAAGGCAGGATAAATGTCAAATTCTAAACTAATTTTATGGCCACCTTTATCGTAATTTCCTATAAAAACACCCACCCATATTTCGTCTTCTGTATTTGGGATTAAGGAGCTTATTTCTTGCTTATAAACTACGTCATTGGCCCATGGATAGTTATTAATAGGGCGTTTTTCGTTAAAATAATTTACTCCAAATGAAGTAAAAAATCGCATTGCTTCAATTGCGGGCTCATAGTTATCTTCCAATCTAATACCATTATAATGTCCTCCATTATTATCAGTATATGAGGGTAATAACTGTACGCTATCAATAAAGGCATTTATTACAGAGAGCTGCTTATTTGCAGGAACAATAAATACAGAGCCCGTTCTATCATAAGCATCGCCATTTGATCGGCAGTTGAGCTTAGCAAATACTCTATTATTGGATTTTAAATCTTCGTTTAGTTTAATCTTTTTCAGGAGAACGGTACCATTTGAAAAATGATAAACTACGTCATTCTCAATTTCGTCAAAGCGTGGAGTTGTAATGGATGTATCCCAGTTTATGGTTTCATCATCAAAAATATTAAGTATTGTAAATCTTGAGTTTATCTTTAGTTCTTCAAATTTGGCATCGCTAACTTCGGTAGCATTATCTGCCAAATAATCAAATTGCAGGGTGTCTATTTTCTCAATGGCAGTAGCTGTAAGTCGCAGGCTACCATTTACTTTAATTTTAAGAATCAATGCGTTTTCTGAAGGAAGAAAACGACTAAAAAGAGAACCTTTTGCTTTCGCATCTTCGGTATACCAAAGCTCTACTTTATTCGAAAAATAAGAATATTCAGCGTATTTACATTTGTAGCCAAGAATTTTCACCTTAGTTTTTTCTTCTATTTTGACCGTTTTTGGTAAATCCGAAAATTTTGTTGCCAATCGAAATAAACTATCATTGGAATTAATAACGCTAAAATTAGTTTGCTCCTTAAAATTGGCATATTGTTTTATTGAGGCATCAGCTTTTGATAGAAACATAATATCATCCTGATAATAGAGGCTATAATTTATACCTTCAGAATTATAACTTATTTTATAAGTTTCGATATTGCTTTGGGAGGAAACAATAATTGGAGAGATTAGTAGTAGAAATAGTAGTTTTAGTTTCATCGGTATAAATTGTTAAGTCACTTATATTAAAATAGTTACCATTTAATAAATTTGATATGGCAATATTTTCTATTCTTTTATGTTTAGCTATTGAAATAGCATTATAGTGTCATACAAATCATTATAAATATATGTCAATAATTAGTTAAGCAAATGTACGAAAAAACATTAATTTTTCTAATTCAATATTATTTTACGAATACCTATATATATCTATATTTAAGTATTGATAATTGACGTTTGCAAAGCGTACTATTAATATAAGGAAGTGTTATTCATTCTTGGTTTAAGATATAAAAATTGTTATCTTCGCAAAAATATTGTTCTTATTAATTTTTTATAACAAATTGTTACTATATCCGTAATCGTGATTTATTAAACGATAATAATAAATTGCGTTTAAAGCTTACCCGTGATTATAGAAAATTATTTAAATTATTTTTAGAGAAAATAATGTCTTTGGCTGAAGCACCCATAAAATTTGAGGGAATTCAGAAATTATCCATTCAAAAAGAATGATTAATAAGGCGGTAATGCGCCGTAAAAATTATACTAATATGAAACGAACATGACAAATTTTAATCTTATTTTGACCTACATGGGCATGATTAAAATATTGTTATGTGACTCCACCTGCCTGCGGTAGGCAGGTATCACCAAATTAATAAATTTTAAACATATAAAACGAGCATGACAAAGAATAATTATTTAACTCACAAGGCAATGATTATTTTTTTCATGCGAATGCATATGGCCATTAAAAATATAAACATATGAAAAACATAATTATTATTTTAGGTATTTTATTTTTATTTATAGATTTAAATGCTCAGACAGTAAAGTTTAACGAAGATTTTGAAAACTTACCGATAAATTTTAATTCAGTAGGTACTACAACTTGGGATCGCTCCTCTACATTACAAGTATCGGGTGTTTATAGTGACTCCGTTCGTATAGTAAGCCCTGGAGATTCGGCAAGGTTAATCAGCACCTCTTTTTCAACTACTAATTATCAATTTGTTTATTTAGAATTTGATCATATATGTAAAATTCCTTTTACTAATAGTGGTCTTCTTCATGTATCAGCGGATAGTGGACTTACATGGATTCCTTTGACTAGTGTTGAGTATAAAGGAAGTAGTTATTATGAAGTGCTTGAAGATCGTTTTACCGCGGCTTCATACACTGATTGGATGCCATCATCAAACTCTGCACTTCCACAAAATTCTTGGTGGAAGCATGAGATGTTTGAGGTTTCTTCTTTAGTAAGTGATACTGCTAATGTAATGGTTCGCTTTAAGATAAGAGACGATTTTTCATCTGGTGGATGGGGAAATTATGGTTGGCTAATTGATAATGTAAAAGTAATTGTTTCGCATTACGAATTGGAGCCTCCAACTGTGGAATTATTACAACCAATTATAAAAGACACCGCTTATTATACGGGACCATACGAAATATCTGCTAAAATGTTTGATGCAAGTGGAATAGATACTGCTTATATTTTATATACTTATAACGGAATTACTGATTCTGTAGGAATGGGAATTATATCATATGATACAAGCAATTTTCAACATCGAAAAGGAGTAATTCCTAGTTTACCTTTTAATTCAAGTTTTTCGTATCAAGTGGTGGTTATAGATTCATCAGGATCAACAAATATTACACGAATTCCTACCCATGGTTTCCAGCAGGTAGCAATTGTGAGACCATACGATGAGTTAAATATTGGTTTAGTAGGAAATAAAGGTTTTATGGCTCCTTTATTTAATGATTCTATTGATGATTCTAGGAAATATAGTCAGCATATTAGCTTAATAAAAGCTAATGAACTTAAGTTTAGAGAGGCAGATTTTATTAAGTTAGCCTGGAACAAAACTGATAGCGCTGGTTATTTAGGAAATAATGCTCAATTGAAAATATACGTAAAGCATACAATTTCTGATACTGTTGATGTTGCTCCAGGCTCTTTTGCAAATGCAAAAAGTGGAGCTACATTAGTTTATGACTCTACAGGAATTATACTTCCAATTATAGGTAAGTGGTTTGATTTTGAATTTAATGTGGATACTTTTCATTACGATGGAAATCAAAATCTACTAGTGTTAGTAGAGTGGTATAGACCCGATACACTAACAAATAGCAAGTTAACATGGCAATACAGTCACTTCTCTGACAGGGCAGTTACATTTGCAGGAAGCACTGCAAATCCCACAACTGCCTATGCATTAGGGCAGTTGCCTAACATAAAAATATACTCTATTCCCACAATTTACAATTACGATATTGGTGTTTCTAAAATAGTTAATCCCGAAATTCATCATATTGGGAATACTGCTCAGGACATTACGGTACGTATAAAAAACTATGGTAGTGAGACCATTAGTAAAATGAATATTCACTATAAAATTGATGGTCAAGCAACCCAAACATATCCTTGGACAGGATTCTTAAATAAAGATATTTCAACAAATGATATAATTATTGGTACGGAGGCATTTGTAAATGGATTTCATGAGTTAACTACTTGGACAAACTTACCAAATGATAGTGTAGATATGTATACTGGAAACGATACTATTTCGAGACTTTTCTATGTATGTACAGAGCAACTAGATGGAGCATATACTGTTGGTGGAAGCTCTGCTGATTATCAAACATTTGAGGAGGTAGAAAATCAACTTAATATGTGTGGTATTAGTGGTGCAGTTACTTTTTATATCAACCCAGGAGTATATTATGAAAATATACATTTAATTGATGTGCCTGGTGCTTCCTCAATAAATACGATAACTTTTGTTTCGAGTACGGGTAATGCAGATGATGTTAGGCTTATTAACGATGCTCAAACTTCTGATCAGGCTTATGTTTTTAAGTTAGAGAAAATAAGTTGGGTACGAATTAAAAATATTAACGCTCGTTCGATAAACGGATTAAATTCTACAATTATTATTCTGAAAGATTCTTCGCAAAACAATATTATACAAGGTTGTAAATTTAGTACAGCTGCTGTTACAAATGGATATTCCTATGGAATAAAAACAGAAGGTAGTGAGAATAGTTTCAATACAATTTCTAATAATGAATTTCATAATATCGGCTATAGTATTTACTATGATGCTGAGGCTAAGCGATCTGAGTTAAATGTTATAGAAAATAATATCTTTAAAAACATTAAACGTACTGCAATTTTGATTCAACGAAATGATAAAATCAAAATAGTTGGAAATAGTATTGATGCTGATCCTAGTAGTTATTTTATAGAAGCTATAAAGATTAGATATAGCGGTGATGGTTTTGAGATTTCTAAGAATAAAATAGACATTGTAACGTCTGATTATGCCAAAGGGATAAAAATCTCAGATTTTGTGGGCACTGTTGATGAGCCAAATACTATTGCTAATAATTTTGTCAGTATTAGTGGTTTATCATCAGATAATAATCGCATATGTATAGAGTTGAATACTTCTAATTATACAAATTTGTATTATAATAGTTTTGCTTTATTATCAGGTGGTGTATATTCTAAAGGTGTTTATATTGTGAGTAATTCAAACATAGAACTTGCTAATAATATATTCAGTAGTTTTAATAATGGTAGTTGCTTTGAAGTTAGTTTAAATGGTATTGGTGGGGGAATAGTTTATAGCGACTATAATAGTTTTTATTCTAATGGTGCAATCTATGGAAAATGGGGAAATAGTTCTCTTTTAAGTAGTGCAGGTGTAGCTGATCTTACTTCTTTTAGCAGTATGGATTCAAATTCTGTGTTTACAGATCCGTTATTTTATACTAATAAAAATCTACATTCTTTCTCTTCGGTGTTAAATGGAGCTGCTAATCCTATTAATGATGTTTTAACTGATATTGATAACGATATTCGAGATATCTCTTCTCCGGATATTGGTGCTGATGAATATGCATTATCAAGTATTGATGCAGGAGTGGTTGGCTTATTGAGTCCTTTGGAATTAGATACTCAATTAAATACCATTAACCCTCAAGTTATAATACGCAACTTTGGTAGCTCTCCTATAACAAGTATGCAGATCAAATATCAGCTTAATGCAGGAACTATTCAAAACTATAATTATACAGGAAACTTAGCATATTCTGATATTGATACAGTTAGTTTACCTATAATGACAATACCAGTATTGGATTATAAATTTACTGCCTATACGCAATTGGTAAATGACACTATTAACTTTAATGATAGTCTTGTATTCAATCTTTATGGAATGCCACTAATTGATGCTAAAGTTATAGAACTAATAAGCCCTGTTGATGGCTGCGGTATGGACACTAATGAAGTGGTAAAAATTAAAATTACAAATAAAGGGCTTACTACTATTAGCTCAGGCCTTACTGCATCTTATCAACTAGTAGGTAGTTCTACTATTGTAACAGAACCTATTTCTGTATCCTTAAATCCGGGTGCTGAAATGATTTATACTTTTAATACAAAAGCAGATTTGTCTGTGAGTGGACAAGATTCTATATTTAATATAAAGATTTTTGTTAATCATACAGCCGATCCAATTGCAATTAACGATACTACATATGGAGATGTGCTATCATTAGGAATTCTTGTTGCGCCAACGGTAAGTGATACAACAATTAATTATGGAACTTCAATTACTCTATCGGCTTGGTCGCCATATAATATTGTATGGTATGAGGATGATACCTCAACTATGTCTCTAGAATACGGGACTACCTATATTACTCCACAGCTTTTTGACACAACAACTTACTATGTTGAGTCTAATACTAATATTCCAGCAATGACAAAGTTTTTGGGAGATGATATAACAACAAATGTAGCGGGGGCTTCAGATTGTATTTATAAAGGAGGGGGAGCTTCGCATCAAATTCTTATTTTGGCTTCGGAGCTTCAAAGTATGGGAATTGTAGCTGGTGATATTACTTCGCTATCATTCTATATGGAATCGACTTCTTATGCTACAAATCACTCCCAATTTACTATTAAAATGGGTCATACAATGGCAACTGCTCTTACAACGTCTTTTATTACTTCTGGTTTAAATCTAGTGTATCAACAGTCGTTTACTGAGGCTGTAGGTTGGAATTTGCATAACTTCTATACACCTTTTACTTGGGATGGAGTGAGCAATGTTATACTTGATTTTGTTCTTTATACTGATTATGGTAATCCATTAATAAGGTATTCAGGAACTAGCTTTAATTCCATTGCATATAATGTGCCTTATGGAGGAGGAACAGGAGTTAGTAACCTACGTCCAAATATGCGCTTTACAACTTCTGCTGTTTTAGGATGTGCTGGAACAAGAGCCCCTATCACTGTAAATGTACCTTTAGCAGCAATTGATGCTAATATGAGCGCTATAATCACTCCAAATCAATCTTGTGGATTGAATACTACTACCGTAGAATGCCAAATTGTTAATATGGGTACTGATACTATTCCTGCAGGATGTGTTGTTAGTTATAAAGTAGATAATGGAGCATTTATTGCTCCCGAAACAATAAATATATCTATCGCCCCTAGTGATACTTTAAATTATATCTTTAATACTTTAGCAAACTTAACATCTGGACCAATTGGAACTACTTATTCCATAACAAGTGTGATTAGTACTCCAAATGATTTTTATACTGACAATGATACTTTAACTTTAACAGATATTTGGTCGGAATATACTCCATCAGCACCTATTATAGCAGTTGTTCCAACAGCAAATTATGGCGATACGGTAACAATAGTTGCATCTTCTGCCGATACTATTTTTTGGTTTAGTGATGATATTGCAACACAGCAAATAGGTGAGGGCGTAAGTATACCTATTGGGCCAATATATGATACAACAATGGTGTATGCGCAAGCTATTAAAACAGTTCCTCTAAGCCCGTTTGAAATAGGAAATGGAACTGCATTAAATACTTCATCTAACGGTCCTTCTCCTTATGGCGCCAGCAGTTATACTGCTTGGGGATTGCGAAATCAATTTCTTATTCATGCTACTGAATTGCGTGCAATGGGTATGCTAAAAGGAGAAATAGAATCTTTATCTTTTTATGTAAATACAGCCTCAGGAGGTGGTTATAGTAATTTCACCGTTAAAATAGGTACAACTAATCTTACGGAATTATCTACTTTTGAAACAGCTCTTACAACAATCTATTCAAATGGATACAGCGAGGTGGTTGGCTGGAATACTTATACATTTAATACTCCTTATAATTGGGACGGAGTAAGTAATGTTGTAATAGAAACCTGTTTTAAAAATACCGCATGGGTAACAACGGGCTATGCTATAGCTCCATCTACTAATACTAGTTACGTTTCCTCTTTAACATCATTTTCTGGCTCAAATTTTAGTTGTAGCGATGTAATAATAGATGCAGCATATAGCAAAAGGCCAAATATTAAATTCACCGCTAAAGGTTATGGAAGTTGTCCTAGTCCAATTGTTTCTCAACAAATTAATGTTCAGGGAATACCAGCTACCGATGTTGGTTTGATGAATATTATAAGTCCTATTGGAAATGTGTCGTCTAATGTACCTGTGGCAATTAAAGTATTACTTAAGAATTATGGTACGAATACATTAAATTCTGTTTCAATAAATTGGATGGGAAGAGATGGTGTTACTCATACTTTCCCTTGGACTGGCACTTTGCCTTCAGGAGATACTACGAGTATAACTATTGGCAATCATATGTTTATGGGAGGTCAAACTCGTTTGTATACTTGGACATCGATGCCTAACTCTATTGTTGATTTAATAGCATTGAATGATTCTGCTTATACAGATTTAATTGTATGTATGCAGGGAAATTATACTATTGGATCGGGCATGGATTATCCTACTTTACAAGAATCTATTGATGATATGGTAATTAGCACTATTTGTGGGCCTATAGTGCTTGATATTGATACAGGAATTTATAATGGTAAATATGTTTTGCCATCAATAATTGGCCTTAGCGCAAGTCAACCATTAATCATTAAGTCAATTAGTAATGATAGTTCAGTAGTACATCTTACTGCAAATACAAGCATTCAAGAGAATTATGTGCTAAAATTATTAGATGCGCCTTATGTAACTATTAAAGGAATTACATTTAATGCGAATGGTAATAGTTATTCTAATGCTGTTGTACTGAGTGGCAATACAAGATATGTTAATATTGAGAATTGTGTATTTAATAGTTCAACAAACCCTATTGGAATAGCTCTTGCTAGTGGTGTGTATTCTGAAGATGCTGGCGTTGAGCATATTAGTATAGATAATAATTTATTCAATAATGGATATCAGTCATTATTCTTTAAAGGAAGTTTCTCTGACCGTCAAAAGGGAATCAGTATTACTAATAATAAAATGACGGGATATGCAAAGGATGGTGTATTTGTTGATTATCAAGACTCTTTAACAGTAAGTGGCAATGATATTTCATCAGGGATTGTTGGAACAATTGTATATGGTATTCACATTCGTAATACTCAAAACTCATTAATCATTAGGAATAATAAAATAATTATTACTCCGGTAACTTCGGGTTTTGGAATTAGTATACAAGGAATTGATGCATTAAGTAACTACCCTTCAGTAATTGCAAACAATATGATTACTATTGATAATGGATCAGATGTAGCTTACGGATTAAAACTAAATAATTTCACAAATTTGGATGTTGTTTTTAATAGTGTAAATATTCTTAATGGAACAACAAATAATAAAGCTTGTTTTGTACAGTTAGGCAGTGGATTGAAAATATTGAATAATGTATTTTATACATATAAAGGTCGTCTTTTGGATGTGGCTAACCCGTTTTCATTAATTTCGTGTGATTACAATAACTACTATACCGACACAATAAATAATCAGTACTTTGTTAAGTGGGTAAATGATGTTAGTAGTTTAAATGATCTTAAAACAATTGATCCGAATGCTAATGTACATTCAATCTCAGTTGACCCTTCATTTTACTCTAATATTAATCTACACTCTTATGAAATGCAATTAAAGGCAGCTGCGATACCTGTAAGCCATACTTTAGTTGATTTTGATAATGAGCCTAGGAATTCAACAACTCCAGATATTGGAGCTGATGAATTTATTCTTTCGCCTATTGATTTAGGAACTGTTGGATTAAGCCACCCAAATAATAGTGGATGTGGATTTACATCATCAGATAGTATTGTTGTTAATATACGTAACTATGGAACATCAACTATAAATTTTGTAAATACACCAGCTATAATTAGATTTTATAGTACAGGAGTAAATCCAGACACAATTTTATATACTGTTAATGCAGGGGCTATTGCATCTGGTGGCTTTATGGGTGTTAAGATAACAAATAACTTCAACTTAGCAATTACGGGTTTATATATATTTGATGCAGAAATTAGTATAACGGGTGATGGAAATACTATGAATGATAATATGAATACTCAAGAGTTTATTTATTATCAAGCAATAAGTAATTTTCCTTTTAATGAGGATTTTGAAAGTGGCAGTAGTCTATACTTAGGCTCTAATGCTGGAATTGAAACTCAAATGGCAATTGTTTCTGCAGCTGCTGCAAGTGGCACTTATGGCATGAGATATACTGGAGGTGATAATTCAAACTTTACTCCGAATAGTACTGTTGAAGACGTATATAGTCATAGCGACCATATTGCAAGTTTATATAGTTGCCAAATTGACGCTAGTAATATAAATTCATTGAATCTGCGTTTCGATTTAAAACAGACTTATAGGACAAATGTTAATGAGTCTTGGTTCAGAGTAATAATAATTGATCAAAATGGAGCACATTATGCTAAAAACATAAATGGGGACTCTACTTTTAGACCAAATACTCAATCAAATGATCCATTTACTACACACACTTTTGTATTAAATGATTATGTTGGTCAAAATTTTAGCCTATATCTAGAAGGAGCTTTAGGCTCGTCAATGTCAGCCAGTGGCCATGCAGACATTGCATATATTGATAATATTTCAATTTGGTCACCTGTTAATATAGATGTTAGTTTAAAAGCAGTTTCAAGTTTTGCAGTTGGCTTTCTGGAAGAAGGAACGGTGCACAATCCAATAATTGCTATTGAGAATTTTGGAGCGACTATAATTACAAGCCTTCCTATCTCATATAGTATAAATGGGCAAGCTCCTTTATGGGATACTTTAGCAGTGTCAATAGGAGTAGCAGAGTCCGATACTATAACAATGAATGCTAGTATTGTTATACAAAGTGGAGATCAAGAGTTATCTATTATTGCACATTTGCCAAATGATATGGAAGCTTCAAACGACACCCTTCGTGATAATATAAAAGGGCTAGATGTATTTGGCCTTAATTATGTTGATGATTTTGAAGGTAATGACAACTGGTATGGTATAGGTGAAAAGTCGCAATGGCAATTAGGAACTCCAAGTTCAACAAATTTCACGTCTGCATATAGTGGGTCAAATGCGTATGTTACAGAGCTTGCGGGTGATTATCAGATAGAAGCTACTGAATATTTGTATTCTCCATTTTTCCAGATACCTAATACAACCGATACTGCTACTTTTGGATTTATGCATAAAATGCAAGTTGTCCCTCAACAGGCATATGGATATATACAATATTCAATAAATGGGCAGATGTGGTTATACTTGGGATATATTGGAGATCCAAAATCAAATAATTGGTATACACTGAATACTAATGGTGTGCATGCATGGAGTAATCAAACTAATAATTGGATTAATTCATGGATTAAACTTGATCCTGCAACCTTTAATACAGGTGGAAAAGTACAATTCCGATTTGTATTCCAAAGCCTTCCTACAGCACAAGTATCTGATGGTTGGATGATAGATGATTTTAGTATTGTATTACCACAACAACAGCTTGATGCTGGAGTGCAACAAATTATATTGCCTGATACAAACAGTGAAGCTACTACTGCTACTACTGTTGAAATATTAATTCATAACTATGGTTATGATACTTTGTCGCAAATAGATATTGCATATAAAGTAGATGGTATGAGTGAGGTAAATGAAACATGGTTGGGCACACTATTACCTGATTCCTCAATAGGTTACACTTTCAATATTCAATATATTAGTCCAATTGCTGATTATAACCTATGTGCTTATACCAAACTTAGTGGTGATATTAATACCTCAAATGATGGTAAATGCAAAGCATTAAAAGTTGTAGCACCTGATTGGGATGCTTCGGTGGTAAGTATTGAAGAAGAATATGCTGTGGGTGGTAATATCATTAAAATTACCGTTACTAACCTTGGAGCAAATCAAATAAGTCAATTGCCGGTGAGCTTCTCTTATGGTCTTTTTCAGTCAAATGTGGAGAATATAAATGGGGTGATTGATAATGGAGATACTGTAGCTTACAATTTTAGTCAAACAGCTCCTTTTTCAAGTCAAGTTATATTATGTGGTCAAACAATATTGCCTAGCGATATGGTACCTTCAAATGATGAATCTTGTATTACTACAACAAGTGTATCTGATATTGATAATAATGAATTTACTCTTAATCAAAATAAGCCTAATCCTTTTGATAATAATACAATAATTAGCTATAAAATACCAAGGGGTGGCAATGTACACTTAAGAGTAATAAATATGCTAGGAGATGTTGTATTTCAAGAGGAGCACAAAAGTGTGGCTGGCGAATTCTCCAAAGAGTTTAATTTTTCATCCTTAAATCCTGGTATTTATTATTACAGTATAGTATTTGAAGGACGTAGGTTGACTAAAAAGATGATCATTTATTAGACGAGAGTAAGATAAGCCCGTAACAAAACTATAAATACAAAAAAGTCTTCCCTTTCGAGAAGACTTTTTTTATGTTTCATCGGTATAAATTGTTAAGTGTTTTGATATTAATAGTTAAACTTCCTTTTTCAGAAGGAATAAAAGCAATTTTCTTAGATTTATTGGGTAACATATCAAAATAATTCTCTGATAGTTTTCCTTCCAGATTTGTAATTATTTCTACATTTTTTGCTAGTGCATTAGCTTGTAAGTTGATTATATAAATACTATCCTTCTTCTCAATATTTATATCAAAACCAACTTTTCTTAAAGGTATTTCTTTAGGTTTTTGGAAATAGTAAAACTCTTCGTCAAGAGAAGCTGTACCATTAATAAGCTCAAAATATAGGAACGATTCAGATGATTTAATATCATTAGAAAATTTATAAACCATTGTGTTTTGGGCTTTACTTACAATAAATTTTATGGAGTCATAAAACAATATCGTATTGTCAAAACCATAATGCATTATATTTAATTTTAGACTTTGTGGAGGTTCTATTTCCGAAATTGCATAAACATATAAGCTGTCATTTCTTTCTTCACATGAGATTATTATTGGTTTATAGGCCTCTTTTACAAAATAGTGTAGGGCTTTTCTTCTACCGTAATAATCTATAGACGACCATGAGCTAACAGGCCAAGCGTCATTAAATTGCCAGTATAGTGTTCCCATACAATGAGGCTTATTTCTTCTATGAGCTTCTATTGCTTTTGTTATTCCTTCGGCTTGCGTTAGTTGACTTAGATAAATATAATCCTTAAAATCATAGGTAGTTTTATAATCTCTTTGCAAATATTCGTCAATGGTTTCGTATCCTGTAGGATGTTTTTGATGTGTCGCCATACTAGGCGATGATAAGCTAAGTTCCTGCTTGGAAGTGTATTCTTTTATGCTTCTTATATTTGGAATAGACTGAAAGCCATATTCACTCATAAATCGTCCTACTTTAGTATTGAAAACCTCAAAAGGCTCATGTCCCCACCATACTCCCCAATAGTGTGAGTCACCGTGGGTGAAGTTCTCATCATGTCCCCAACCATAAGTTGGTGATGATGGATGGTAGTTATGCTGCTCGTCATATTTTGCCACTAAATTTGGTAATAAATTTTCAAAAAGGGCTAAATAATTACTCCAAAGTTCAATACTATCCTCCTTTGAATAACCAAATTGCTTTTGCCAGCCCCAATCTTTCCATCCGTTATCTACTTCGTTATTTCCACACCAAAGAGCAAGACTCGCATGATTTCTTAATCTGATAATATTATCCTTTGCTTCATTTTCCACATTTTTCATAAAAGCAGAATCGCCAGGGTACATATTGCAAGCAAACATAAAATCTTGCCATACCATTATTCCATTTTTGTCGCAAAGGTCATAAAAATCATCACTTTCGTAAATTCCTCCACCCCAGACTCTGAGCATATTAAAGTTTGCCCAAACGGCTTCGTCAATCAATGCTTTATAGGTTGCTTTTGAAACTCGTGGCAGGAAATTGTCAGCAGGAACAAAATTTGCTCCTTTTATAAAAACATCTTTGCCATTAAGCCTAAAAAAGAAGCTTTTTCCAATATCATCATCTTCTTGCACCAATTCAATGCTTCGTATTCCTATTGTTTCCTTTTGAATATCAATATTTGATTTGTCTTTTATTAGTCTGAATTCTAAATTATAAAGATGTGCTTCTCCCATTCCATTACACCACCATAATTTTGGATTTTTTATATTGAAATCTACTGAATAATTGTGCTTTCCTTTTGTTAGCTCTAGGGTTTGCTTAGAATATATTTCTAGTATTTCTGAATTAATAATTTCGATACTGAATTCACCATTTACATCAGAGCTTAAATCTAAATTAGCAGTAAAATTTGCATTTAGAGAATCTATTTCTTTTTGAAGAATATGTACATTATTAATTTTAGCATTATTCCACGAATCCAAATAAACGCGTTTCCAAATTCCAGAACTAAGAAATTTTGCTCCCCAATCCCAGCCAAAATGATAGGGTGCTTTTCGTGCAAAACCTCTTTTTTGTGGCAATATATATTGCAGTTGAGCAGCCAAGGAATCAATTACTTTTTCGGGAGCATCGAAAACAATGCGTAAATTATTATCCTCTAACTTTAAAATAGACTTAATATCAATGCGCCATTGTCGGTACATATTGTCTGCCGAGAGTATTAAACTGCCGTTTAAATATATTTCAGCATAGGTATCTAAGCCATCAAATACCAAGTCGGTATTCTTGTAAATATCTTTATTATACATATCAAAAGTACAACGATATTCCCAATTTTGCTCACCAATCCATTGCAATTGTTGCTCATTAGTACTATCAAAAGGATCAGGAATGATATTATTATTAAAAAGATCGAGGTGAATAACACCAGGAACTTCAGCTTTAAGCTCAATGCTATCGTTAGTAGATTTAAATTTCCATCCAGAGTTTAACTCAACTTTTATTCTAGATTTATTTTCGGTATTGCACGAAAATAGAAATAGACTAATAATAAATATGGAGTAAAATATTTTCAAACTGTGATTGTTAAATAAAAGTCTTATAACTTCAACAAAACTATGAAAAATCGGTTATGGTTTTTATATATTTTTGTACAAATTAACAACTTTGATTATGACTACAAAACAACAATCGTCCTCCATGGGGCCAATAATAATAAT
>Ga0164318_10003267_pt1 | contig 15313 bp, 8 predicted proteins | sample GuaBasSedimGuay9_FD_113734 | JGI IMG/M metagenome (GOLD analysis project Ga0164318, IMG submission 113734) | Subseafloor sediment microbial communities from Guaymas Basin, Gulf of California, Mexico - Guay9, Core 4571-4, 0-3 cm | ecosystem: Environmental > Aquatic > Marine > Hydrothermal vents >...
CGTTTGGTTTTTAATGATTTTCCATCTTCAAAAAAGAGAGCATAAAACGGCAATGAAGTAAGAATGAGGGATAGTGTAAATCTGTGTTGCAACAACAGTGTGCCATTTATCGATTTAAAAACAAAGGTTACCGATAAAACAAGAAAGGGAATAAGCCACAGCCAGGTATTGCGCGAAATGCTTTTTAATTTTCTGTTTTTAATAGTGAAATAAACAATGATAAATGAAACGACCGGCGTGAGCATAAAAACCCAGGAAGCAGCATAATAAAAAGTCCGGCGAATGTATTTGATTAACGTCATTTCGTCGTTTACTCCCATACTAATTACATTCCATTGGTAAGCTCCATGGGGACCATAAAATATATCGCCATGATCAATATAGCAACCTGTCATCCAGAAAGTGGGGAAAACCATAGAAAACAGCATGAATGAAAATAGCATTTTCCATTGTTTCTGAAAAAGCAATACCGCCGAAAAAACGGCAATAAGCAACCAGGCTTCATACCTGAAACCACTCGCCAGTGTAATCGCCAAACCAGCTAAAATTCCGTATTTAATTTGTTGCTGTGTTTTTCGCCCCTGCGATAAAAAGTACATGGCCGAAACAATAAAAAATGCGTATGGAATTCCCGACAATGCCTGCAAACTATTTCGAATAACAATAGGAACAAACAAATAAGTCAGTGTTACCCAAAATGCACCTTCGCGATTGAATTCATTTTTTACGAATTTGTAGAGTGGAATAACTGTTGCCACTGCAAAAATGATGTTCATCAATTTGGGGCCGTTCGCCAAGTCACCTGTCAGCCAAATGAAAGCCGCATTAAAATAAAGGTGAAGCGGAAGCCAAATGGCACTGGTAATCAATGAGGGATTCCTCAACCAATCGCTGGCCATAAAAGTACGCGAAACAGCATCGGCGTCTATTGTTTGCGAAAATGGAAGAATGATCAGCCTGACTGCCAAACCAATGGCCATCAAAAGAAAAATCTGCCTGGTGTCGGATGTATTATGTTTCATTTAATACCAAGGTATTTGTCATTTGTCAAAATTAATAAAATGAATATAGACTAGTCAATTTTTCTAACTTTGCCCCCTCATTTCAAATAAACCCAAAACATGAAAAAAATTCTTTTAATAGTAAGTTTAATTTTAAGTATTCAACTGATGTCTCAAACAACAAAACCCGAAACCCTCATTGTTTTTCACACAACAATGGGCGATATTACCGCCAAACTGTACAATGACACGCCATTGCACCGCGATAATTTTATTAAATTAATCAACGAAGGCTGGTATGACGATTCCCCTTTTCACCGGATAATTTATGATTTTATGATCCAGGGAGGCCACAATAAAGATGGAAGAGTTGACCCGGGCTATACCATTGAAGCTGAGATATTGCCCAATCACACCCACAAAAAAGGAGCCTTGGCCGCTGCACGACAGGGCGACCAGATAAACCCAGATAAAAGGTCTTCAGGATGTCAATTCTACATTGTGCATAACCAGAACGGAACACCACACCTGAATGGCAATTACACTATATTTGGCGAAGTGCTGGACGGGTTTGATGTGATTGATAAAATTGCAGCTACTGAAACAACAAGACCGGATCATGGCAATATGCCGATTGCTCCTGTTACCATGACCATTGAGATTTTGGAGTAAAGGATGAAAAATAAAATTGAGAAATTCATAGCAGAGGTTCAGTCTTTCGAGGCAAACAGCCTGGAACAACTGGAGGCTTTCAGGATTAAGTTTCTAAGCAAAAAAGGCTTGGTTCCACTGTTGTTTGCTGACTTTAAACAAGTTGCCGCCGAAGACCGAAAGGCAATGGGACAACTCATCAACAGTCTGAAAAATGCCATTCAGGAAAAGATTGTTAGTCTGAAGCAGCAACTTGAAAATCAATCGGACAGCGAAGTTTCCGGAATGGACCTTAGTTTGCCTGCAAATTCCGCAATGGGGTCCCGGCATCCCTTATCGATAGTCCGCAATGAGATTATCGATATTTTTTCGCGTATTGGATTTAATGTTTCTGAAGGACCAGAAATTGAAGATGATTTTCACAATTTTACTGCATTAAACTTCCCTCCGGATCATCCGGCACGCGATATGCAAGATACTTTTTTTATTGAGAAAGATCCTGACATTGCTTTACGTACACACACTTCATCTGTTCAGGTACGGGTAATGGAGAATGGTGAACCACCAATTCGAACAATTTCTCCCGGCAGGGTATTTCGCAACGAAGCTATTTCTGCTAGGGCACATTGTATTTTTCATCAGGTGGAAGGACTTTATATTGATACGGATGTTTCCTTTTCCGATTTAAAACATACCCTGTTCTATTTTGCAAAAGAGATGTTTGGCGAAGAAACCAAAACACGTTTTCGCCCGTCTTATTTTCCCTTTACAGAACCTTCGGCAGAAATGGATATTTCGTGTAATATTTGTGGGGGAAAGGGATGCAATATTTGCAAATATACTGGCTGGGTAGAAATTTTAGGCTGCGGAATGGTTGATCCCAATGTATTGGACACCTGTAATATTGACAGCAAGAAATACACCGGATTTGCTTTTGGAATGGGTATTGAACGAATTACAATGCTCAAATATCAGATCAACGACTTGCGACTTTTCTTTGAGAATGATCTTCGGTTTTTGAAGCAGTTTGAAGCAGCGGAGTAAAGTATGCTGTATTGTGATTTATTGGTAACGATAACTACCTCCCACTTACTTTTTCAGCTTTTCTCTAAATTCCTTATCCGGATAAATCCAGAACAAAGGCTGCCAACGTTCAATATCCAACACTACACGACGGGCAATAGGTGCAATACCTACAATTTTTTTCTCAAAGGAAAGGTCTTCCGAATTCATTCGCCATTCTTCTAAAAACCGGATGCGGAGAATATCTTCAGGAATAATACTGTAAATAATCACACTGTCGTACGTTTCGTATGGGGGTTCAACCTGGGTTAATCGAACAACCGTTGTATCAGAAAGAATTGCTGAAACCTCGGCAGGACTGATGGGGTTGTTATAATAATCGTAAGCCTGAAACTTACCTTCTAATGCTCCTGACAGAAGAGTCTCTACCAGTTTTTCGCGTTGAGGACCAGGCAAATTCTGAATCCACCAATCATAATCCGAATCGGGACTCTTGATATTGACATCGTATTGGATTTTTTCGGTAACAATTTCTTTGTTGCCATTTTGACAAGAAAAGATCGTTACAGAAACTATAGCGATTACTAAAAAAGAAAAAAGACGCATATATATAATTTTGGGCTAAAATTAGTAAAATTGTCTAATTTTATACTATTAATTAAACGTCTTGATGTCTTTAAAAAGTATTCTACTTCTCTTATTTTTCTTGTCGCTGAAAGGTCTTGCGCAGGTAATTCCGTCAGATAGACAAGTGGATTGGACAGAAGCCTTACAAAGTTATCAATTCAAAAATCCCTCTACAGAAGTTAATGTTATTGATTTTGGTGCAGTGGGTGATGGCATTAACAATGACTGGCAGTCCATTCAAAATGCTATCGATTTTTTCGAGGGGAAATTGGGAGCCATCTATTTTCCTAACGGTATTTATCTTATCAAGCAACCGCTTATCATTCCAGATAGTATTGTTCTTTTTGGTGATGGAGCATCACAAACAAGTTTGGTCTTTAATTTCGAAAATGTAAGTGCAAATTGTATAATCTTTAAAAGAAACCAGGAAAATTCTTTTTTTCTAGTGGATGATGGTTATACCAAAGGAAGTATGCTACTTATTTCTGATTCTGCATTTTTACTGCATGCCGGAGATGTTGCACAACTGAGGCAGAAAAATGGGGAATGGGACGATAAACCAATTAGTTGGGGAGATTTTGCTGTTGGACAAATAGTAAGAATAAATCATATACTGGGGGACAGCATCTACCTGGAACAAGCCCTTAGATTTAACTATTCACCAGAACTTAACCCCCAGATCAGGAAAGTAGATCCCATTGTCAACTCAGGAATTCAGTGCCTTAAAATAAAAAGGATTGATCAGGCTGAAACCGGTGGAGGCGCAAACATGCTACTCAGCTATTGTGCAAACTGCCAAATTCGTGGTGTAGAAAGCGATACCAGTGCAGGAAGCCATATTGATATTTTCAATAGTCTGAATATTTTGGTTGATGGTAATTATATTCACCATTCTTTTGAATATGATGGAGCATCGAAACACGGATATGGAATTACATTAAATAATAGCAGTAGTGCATGTTTAATCACCAATAACATATTTCGTCATTTGCGTCATGCAATGATGGTAAAAACGGGTGCTAATGGTAATGTATTCTCATACAATTACTCCATTGAAGCTGTTCGTTCAGAATGGCCAAACGATCTCAGTGGGGATATTTCGTTGCACGGCCATTTTGCTTATGCCAACCTATTCGAGGGAAATATTGCACAAAATGTTATCATCGATCATTACTGGGGCCCAAGCGGACCATACAACACCTTTTTTAGAAACAGGCTTTCCCTTTATGGGATTATTATGACCAGCGGTGATTCTACAACTTCTGACCAACAAAATTTTGTGGGCAATGAAACCACTGATGACTCTTTCTTTCACGGACAATATGCCCTAACGGGATCAAGTCATTTCGAATTTGGAAATTCAATTCTGGGGTCTGTTATTCCCACTGGTACAATAGAACTGAACGATTCAAGCTACTACCTTACATCGGCTCCTGATTTTTGGAATAATGAAATAGTTTGGCCAAGTATAGGCATACCTAATGAACCCGATAGCGGTAGCATTCCAGCTAAACAAAGATTTATTGAGGATGACCAATTGGCACTTTGCCCTGATAGTTCAGCATCCTTTGTTCCGCAAGATTATTCAGCAGATTTTGAAGTCCTGATATGGCCGAACCCTGCCCGTCACCAATTCAATATTCAGTTTTCAGAAAAGGGAGAATGGAATATCAAATTTTTTGCTCCAGACGGGAGAGTGATTCTTGAAACCATTACAGAAAAAAATATCAATTTCAAGTTGAATGAAAACCATCAAACGGGCATTTATTTATTGAAAATTTGGAACAAAGAAAAGGTCATCACAAGAAAAATTATTGTTGTAAAATAAGTGTTTTTTTCACAATGGAATACTGCCGTTTATGAATAAATCCCCCTTCTTACACATCAATAGATTAACGGTTGAAAGAAATATTGACCGAATGTTTGATAAAATCAGAAAAAGCAATTCCATTTTTCGCCCTCATTTTAAAACCCATCAGTCGTTGGAAATTGGAAATATTTTCAGAAGAAAAGGTATTGATAAAATTACTGTTTCATCTGTTTCGATGGCTGAATACTTTGCTAAAGATGGCTGGAATGACATCACCATTGCATTTCCTGTGAACCGTTTGGAGGTTGAAGAAATTAATCATTTGGCTAGTAGTATTCAACTTAACTTACTTGTTGATTCTGCCTATTCCACATCCTTCCTTGCTGAAAAATTACAACACAATGTTGGGGTTTTCATCAAAGTTGACACGGGTTACCACCGCAGTGGTTTGCTGCCCGAAGATCCGGAAATTGATAAAATTGTTACCACTCTTTCAAATTCTGAAAAACTTACTTTCAAAGGATTTCTCACTCATGCAGGACATACTTATTCTGCCCGGGGAAAGGAAAGCATCCTGGGAATCATGGATGATTCCAAAGAAAAACTGAACAAATTAAAAGCAAAATACATTGACCAATTTCCAGAAATTATAAGCTCTTACGGCGATACTCCTTCCTGTAGCATGGCTGACGATTGCTCGGGTTTTGACGAAATAAGGCCGGGCAATTTTGTTTTTTATGATGTGATGCAATACCACATTGGAAGCTGTTCGCTAGATGATATCGCCGTTGCTATTGCTTGTCCGGTTGTTTCGGTTTATCCTATCAGAAACGAAATCATCATTTATGGAGGAGCCATTCATTTGTCCAAAGAATTCATTGAAGCTGATAATAATTTCAAACTGTTTGGTTACGTGGTTGAATTCACAGAAAACGGCTGGAGCACTCCCATTCCGGGAGCTTATGTTTCATCCCTTTCTCAAGAACACGGAATAATAAAAATGCCACAAAAGTTTATTGACAAATTTAAACCTGGCGATGTTTTGGGAATTTTACCGGTGCATTCGTGTTTGACGGTGAACCTCCTTGCCCGGAAAGATTAACAATATTTTAATTGCTTACTTTTTCCCAGGCTTAAACACAACTCCCAGGCTTTTCTTTCCATCAATTTTAATGACGAGGGGTTTTTTGAAACGGACGTGACGAATTACATCATTTTCAAAAACGGCTTCCATTTTGTCAAGGTATTCCAAGTCGTAAAATCCATCCTCAATAAATGGATTGATAGTGAAGTATCCCACCCTGAAAGAAGTTAGGTTTTGGAAAAAATGCGTGCCCTGACTTGGATCAATGCGGTAGTTTTCAAGGCCTGCCTCAATAATTAAACGGGCAGCTGAAATTTGTGGCCATTTTACGGGAATGCCTAACCAGGGATCTGCCGAGCCCCACCTGCCCGGCCCAATCAGAATGTAATTTTTATCTTCCTGAAGGAATTTATCATTGATGGTCCCAATCATATTTACTGTTTCATCATTTCTTGATGCATCAAAACTTTGCGGTTTAACGTAAACCAAATCAAAAATATCGTCAATTACACCATTGCCCAATGCTGATTCTGATACAATTAATGTTTCTTCCTTTTTTATCTCTGACTTTTCAATGTTTACACTTTCATCACGTACAGCAATTGGGCGGATTTGCAATAAATTAAATTTAATTCTTTCACCCGGCTTGGTATTCAAATCAACTACAAATTCTATCTCAATGGGGTTTCCCATTTCTTTCTCTCCCAAACTCAATACTTCTTGCAGAATTTCAGCTAGTGGAAAAGTATTGTGTTTTAGAATTTGTGAAAATGTGATTAGTTTTTTACCATCGTAATTGTATCCATCACGAATGATGTTATTGTGCAAATCGTAAGTCGAAGCAATCTGCCTGATCGAATTATCTTTCTCAGCCTGCTTAATCCGCATTTTCAATAAATTGGCACCATCATCAGGATTGGTTGAAAAATTATTGAAATCCAAATCGAGCGCAAAAAAGTGCTTCTGTGTTTCTTTTAATGCCATTTCGGGTGTGGCCGTTTGCAAAACCTTTTTGGGGTATTTTGGCGAAAACCGAAGTGAAAGCCCACCGTCAACAATGTATTTTCCCAAACCCAATGCAATGCTTGCCGTACCATCCTCCGACTTTTCCGGGGGAATCGGATAATAATCCAGCGAACGTGCCACACCTGAAAAGGTGGGATAAAAATGATCGCCATAAGTAGTACCACAAACAGTTTGCAAAACAATGGCCATTTTTTCTTCATCAATTACATTGGAAGTGGCTTGCATATAAGCTTTGCTATCCTTGTAAAAGGCTGAGGCATAAACACTTTTAATTGAAATTCGAAGCATGTCGAACATCTTGGTATGATGCGATTTAACCAATGGGATCATATAAGTATTGTAGATTCCGGCAAATGGCTGATAATGCGAGTCTTCGAGCAAGCTCGACGAACGAATGGCTACCGGCCTGCTAATAAGTGTAATGATAGTATGTAAATCTTCGTAAACCCGTTGCGGCAAATCCGCTTTAACAAAGCGCTCCAGTATTTCTTCATCGCTGTATTTATCGGACAAAGCAATGGGGTACAATTTATTGTCCTCCATATATTCATCAAAAATATCAGTGCCCAATACAATTGTTTTGGGGATTGTAATATCGACATTTTCGTATTTGCTGTAAAGGTGGTTCCGTTTAATCAAGGAATCAAGAAAAGCAAGACCGCGGGCTTTTCCGCCAATGGAGCCTTCACCAATGCGTGTTATGGTGAAATATTCGTCAAATGTTTCCCGGTTAAACTGGGCAATCACTCCCCTGGATTTCGTAATTCTAAAATTAGAAATTGTATTGAAAATAAAATCTTTAACTTCCTTACAGTTTTCAAAATCATCTGAAGAAAATGCTTTAAACAGGGAGGCAATGGAGAAAAGTGCACGTGCCCTCAACCATTTTGAAATATGATCGCGCTCAACATGGTAACGCAAAGATTTTTCAGGGATTTGATATATTATTTCCTGTAAGGTTCTCAGATTACGGGCTCTGGCTACTTCTTCATTTGTATCAGGATCTTTAAAGATAAAATCGCCAAAAGCAAAATATTCTTTAATGAATTCGCGCAATTCGTAAGTCAGGCTCTTAGAATTCTTGTCGATAAATCCAACCCTGAGCGCCTTGGCCGTTTTCCAGTTTTCAGGTTCTGAAGACTGTAGCAGAAGGGGGGTGTATTTATTGTCCTTCTTAATTTTCCTGAACAGCCTGATTCCTGCATCAATGTCCTTCACGCCCTTGCGTTGGTAGGTGATATCAGAAATAACACCCAGCAGATTATTCTTGTACTTTTCGTACAATTCAACCGCATCTTCATAATTGGTAGCTAATAATATTTTTGGTCTGCCACGGGCGCGGATCATTTTCTGGTGTTCATTCAATCCTTCAGTAACAAAGGACTTCGATTGCTTAAAAATAATCTTGTAGATGTTGGGCAAATAGCTGGAATAAAAGCGGATATTGTCTTCAACAAGAATGATTGTCTGCACGCCCACCTCTTCGACATCGTGTTCCACATTCATCTCATCTTCTATTAGCTTGATAATTGCCAATAAAATATCTGCATTGCCCAACCAGCTAAAAACATAATCGATTGATTCCACTGTATGCTGCTCGATCTTTAAGCTTACTTCCCTTGAGAAAGGAGTTAGCAAAACAATAGGGATATCGGGGTATTTCGATTTTATTTCGTCGGCAAGATGAAAGGTATTCTTTTCTTCTCCGCTCAACATGGTAATCACCAAATCAATGTCCTCTACTTCAAGTACCTCAAATGCTTCTTCCTTGGATGTGGCATTTAGGAAACGGGGCGGAAACCGCAGGTTAAGCGACATATACTCATAAAATATCTGCTCATCAATCCGGCCATCTTCCTCCAGTGTAAAAGCATCATAAACGCTTGAAATAAGTAGAATGTGATAAATCCGCTTTCGCATGAGTTGCGAGAAGGGTGTCTCGCTAAAATACTGTTTTTGTGCAAGTACGTCTTTTTTTGAAGGAATCATTATATTGTTGTTTTATTTAAACCGTCTTGTTAAAATTTCTGTAGAAATGAAGCCAGGCTTACCCTCTTTTCTAGCCGTAGTTTTTTGCGTAACCTCAGCCTTGCAGCCTCCACTGCCCTAACATTTTGAAAAGTAACCGAACAAATTTCTTTGGTATTCATCCCCATTTTTAACAAGGCACAAAGTTTGACATCGTTTGTAGTGAGTCCTGGAAAACTATCATGCAATTTTTTATAAAAGTTACGGTGTATTTCCTGGAAGCGGGTCTCAAATTCTTCCCAGCATTTATCTGAATTCTGCTGTTCAAGTTTTTTGACAATCCTATTGATACTTGCATATGCCTTGTCGTTGTCCACGAATTCTGTAAGTATTCCTATATCTTCTATCAGGCTATTGATAAACTCAAGATTTCGCGAAAGGGTCAGTGTACTTGAGGCCAATTCCCGCTTTTGGTGGGCTACTTTTTCTTCTAATTTTTCAGATTCCAGTTCAGCCAGTTTCTTTTTACTCAGCGCATTTTTCCTTATAAAATAAAACAAAGCGATGCTCACTACCCCGGCAAGTAATAATACGATGGTAACAATTACAAGGTAAGATGATTTCCGCTTTTCAAGCTCAATATCTTTCTTTAACAAAATGTTCTCCTGTTCCTTTTTCTCTGTTTCGTATTTGGTTTCCATCTCGGAGATGGCCTTTGCTTTTTCGATATTGAAGATGCTGTCGTTTAATTGCGAAGAAAGCTGATAGTATTCGAGTGCATCTTTGTTATTTCCTTCAATTTCACGAAGTTTGGAAAGTGCGGCATAAGCTGATCGCAATGTGGGTAATAAATCCAAACTGTCGGCCAGTGAAACCGATTGGATTAAATAACTCTCGGTTTCTTCATAATTTTCCATTTCCATAAATATCCTGCCCAGGTTTAGGCTGGCAATGGCAATCCCTTCATTATTTCCGATTTGGCTACAATAATTTAGATAATCCTGAATATAAACAAGGGCTGTGTCAAGCTGTGCATGTTTCTTGAAAACGAGTCCGATATTGTGGCGTGTTTTAGCCGATTGGAATTCATCGCCAACTGCATCACTAATCATTAATGATTTTTCGTAATAAAAAAGTACTGAATCCGGATTGTTATCCTGACTGTAAATACTACCAATATTGGTTAAAGCTGATGGTATTCCCATACTGTCACCAGCCTGTTGGTATATTGACAATGCCCTGCGAAAATAATCGAGGGCTTTTTCATCCTCCCCTAAATCTTTATAAATAGCGCCAATATTATTGTATCCCGTTGCCAGGTTGTCGGGCTTTGCAATTTTCTCCCGTTCTTTAACCGACTCCAATGCAAAAGTGATGGCTTTATCGTTAATACCCAGCAACCAATAGGTCATTGCGATACGGTTCAATAAATTGGCATGATTTACTGGATCATCTATTTCTTTATAAATTTCAGATGCCCGGTTATAATGGTTGAGTGCTGTAGCATACTCACTTTTAAAATAATAGAGTAAACCTAAATTGGTGTGACAGTAAGCAATATTTTTGGGTTCGTTCAAGTTTACATACGATTTGTAAGCCTGTTGAAGATAAACTTCTGAGCTGTCATATTGATTGGCTTGCAAATAGGCCAGACCAATGTTCTGACTAATTTTTGCTTCATTATTTTCATCATTCAATTCCTTGTAAATATCGAGGCTTTGCTTTAAATATTCTGCCGCCTTTATAAAGTTATATGAATAGAAATAGGCAACTCCAATCATTTCTAGCGATTCTGCCATCAATTCCACCTCATTTTCGGAATGTGCTAATTTATAGGCTTCTTCGCCCAAGGAGAGGGCTTTATCAGTATTTATAGTAGAAAGTGCATCAGCCAATCCAATTAAAATTTGGATTTTTTCTTTCCCTTTTGAATCGGGCAGCTTTTGTTCAAGGCTGTCTATTACAGATTGTGCATTGGCAGATTGGAGCAAAAAGATACTGATGATAAGAAAAAGGGATATCTTCATTTGCCTATTTGATTAATTGCTCAAAGATAGTAATTAGGAAAAACAGAAAATTTGATTTTGATAAGTGGCTGTTTTTGAAAAAGCCAGCGCTATTTTTCGAATTGCAAATTCAAATCTATTGGCTTCTGGATTAAAAATCCAGAAAAGCTGTGATAAGAATTTTAATAGAAAAATTATGTGCCAAGATCAATCCTGATAAAATCCAATCCGCAAAACAGAAATTGATTCCCAATTTATTCCTGAAACATGCATGGAATATCCTGAGTCATCCCAGTTACGGCCTTCAAATGAAGTAACATAGTTTTGGATATCTTGGCTCTCCTCCACACTATAGCTTGCCCAACCATTCCCGGAAGAGGGAGGGTTAAAATAATCGAGTGGATAATTTTCAACCGTAAATTTATAATAGGAATGTGTATCTGAATTGGAATCATAACTATTTTGTTCCACAACGAAACTAACTTTTTGTCCATCGCCACTTATATTACCTGTTACATTGTTTGTATAACTATTGTCGTCTGCAGTTAAGGTTCCCGTAAAACTCAGCCCGCTCCAAACCAGATTATTATACCACTCAAAATCACCATAACCCTTTGTTGCATCACCGGACCTTCCGTTTTCCCATACTAATGCATACCGGGGCCCAAATAAAAAAACCATATTATTACACGATGATACAAATTCTTTCACATCCTGATCTCCTATTTGCACATCGGCTTTTGCCGTGCCAATAATATTGCCATTGCTTTTATCTTTCACATCAACTTTAAGTTCATATTGCCCATCCTCATCCCAGGTAATTTCTACTTCGTTACTTGTTGTAACCGAAGAACTTCCATCCCCCATATCCCAAACATAGTCCAGTTCACTAATGTTTGATACGACTTCACATTTAAAAGGATAGGCTACGCCAGCTTCTCCGGGTTTGCTAACCGGTGTGCCGTCAGAAGACATTGCAATAAGATTAACGCTAACATCGCCCCAAAGGGTAAGGTTGCCATCACCTGTATAATAAATATGTACAGTTCTTTCATCTTGTGAATTCCAATATGATTTTTCTACATCAGAATCACTCATCCATGTCTCTGTATTTATGGGTTGGAGTTCTGATGTGTCACTCATCAATGCCATTAAATTGACTGACCAATTAGCATTACGATAAGTATAAACCTTCCAGTCGAAACCAAAATAGGCTCCATCAGCAAATGATTCTACCAAATCAGGCCAGTCGCCAAGAAAACTGTAGCAGAAACCGCCGTAAAATAAAACAGTATCCTTACCAAAATCATTATAATTTTCAATAAATCTTTCAGAGATAAGATAAGAGTTATTTCTGCCGGCAATCTTCGTAACAGGGATATTCCCGGTTTTTAGTTCATTCCAATATTTTTTAGATGTGGTTTCGTTAGCCGTTTCTCCCGTAAGTAAATAAATATCAGTAATATTTTCTTGTTTAGGCCATGCCCAACCATGCGAATAAATTTGGATAATTCCATATCCGGATAATTCTGTGAAACGGTCAACAGTAGCTTCTTCGTTCTTGTACAAGGTAGATAAATCAATACCTGCCCGGTTTAAATTGCTTCGACTGATGGAGTAAATCTGGTCAGTGAAATAACTCCTCTCCCAATAATGCGGATTGAGTAATATCATTTTTCTTTTGTTCACAATAGATTTTAAATCCATATTATTGTTGGCTTGCAAATCATTGAGTAATGATTCAGGACTTTTGTCTGTTTCTCCATCCAAAGGATTGAGGTAAATACCACCCCTCATTCCATTTGCATATTGCACTGCAATGCCCTGGCTGTTTACAAACGCTTCCGAAACATTGGGGGCATTGGCAAAAGACTGATGAGCCATATCTATTGCATCAAGCGAATCCATATTTAAAAACCATTCGTCCAGATTATTGCTTACCTCATCCTGCAGGGAGAGCACCTCCTGGTAAGATGCTTTTTCATCATCAGTCCAGCCCCCGTCATCGGTTTTAAGGCAGGAAGTCCAAAAAAAAGTAGTTGCAAGCAGAACTATACTTAGTGGTAACATGTTGAACTTTTTCATAATAATTATTTTGAGTAAATTTCTATCGAAATAGATTGTCATCAAATTTAGTAATTATTCACAAAAGAGTTTGGTGAAAATTAGTTTATAAAGAGTATTGATAAGTTCTGATTAGAAATATTTGTTCTTTTAATTTATTCAATCTTAAAGGTTTGGGCATCACTAAATAGTTACCGTAATCTCTAATTCTTCCATTGTTTCTGTCAGGTTATTCGTAAACCAAAGCATCATTCCACCGCCTCCCAAACCGCAAAGTTTTAAATAGTAGTTATAGGTTTGTAATTCATTTTTCTCGGATGCAGTTACCACCAGAGGAAGAAAGCATTTGGAGACATTAATTGAAGTTAAAAAGCAAGGGATGCGAGCAGTAATGCTTTACGTTATCCAGCGAATGGATGTTGATATTTTTGGTCCGGCAGAAGACATGACCCTGAGTACGCCAAATCGTTACGAAAGGCAATAAAAAATGGAGTGGAAGTTATTGCAGTTCAGGCAAAAGTTAGTCCTAAAGGAATTGAGATTGAAAGGGAGATGGCAATTGAAATCTAATTTTCATCCTCATTACCGTTGTGCTCAAAAAAAGGGACAAGGGGGATATTTGTTATTTTTCCCACTTAAAGATGGTAATCATTGATTTATCAAAAACCGACCAGTTAATTCCGGTAACATTATATATTCCAAAATAATTTACATATCCACTTAAACTTAAATGGTTTTGAATGTCCGGAGGAAATATTTCAAATACAACACCAGGTCGGTCCCATGCATGTTCAATTCCATTAGGCTCATAGTAACTAAATGGGAGATCAGTAACTGTATAAGTATATTCATGCTGAAATAACTCTCCAGATGAAATCAGTTCTACTACTAAACTAATTGTTTTACCATCATTGCTCAACGATCCATCAATTGTTGTTTTATTATCTCCCCATTCATTTATAGCTGAAAAGTTAAACCCATTCCACACCATATCAATATTCTCGCCAACATAATTATTACCTGATAAAGAGTATCCTGGTGGCGAAAACTCAATAGCATCCTGAGGACCAAACATATACTGAATTGTATTGCAAGAAAGGATAAAATTTAAAATATCATCATTCCCAATTTGCACACTAGCCATAGCCGTACCTAAACTATTGCCATTACTTTTATCCTTCACTTCAACTTTAAGTTTGTAACGGCCATCCTCGGCCCAGGTAGCCGTTACTTCATCACTAGCAGTAACAGGCGAAGACCCGTCACCAATATCCCAAATATACTCCAGTTCACTAATATTTGATACAACGTTACATTTGAAAGGATATCCAACACCTGCTTCTCCGGGCTTGCTTACCGGAGCACCATCATCTGACTGGGCAACTATATTTATGCTAATATCACCCCAAAGTGTTAGGTTTCCATCGCCAGTGTATTGAATACTAACTGTTCTGCCTTCTTGATTAGAATACGACTTATCAACAGCACCATCATTCATCCATTCTTCAAGGGTCATGGGTTCTGTTTTTGATGTGTCACTCATTAAAGCAAGCGAATTTATGTCCCAGTTTGCACAATGGTATCCCTGAACTGACCAGTCGAAGCCTAAATAAGCACCATCGCCAAAATCGTCAATGATATCAGGCCAGCCACCTAAAAAACTATAACAGAATCCCCCATAAAAAAATATGGTGTCATTGCTAAAATCGTTATACTTATTAATAAAGTCATATGAAACACAGTATTTGGTTCCGCTGGTAAAACTCATGGCTTTCACTACCGGAATACTACCTATTTTTATATCGTCCCAGTATTTTTTTGATGTATTTGTACTAACAGTTTCACCAGTCAAATAATAGATTTCTGTAATGTAATTTTCTTTAGGCCACGGAATACCATGCCCTGACATATCAATAATTCCATAACCGGCTAATTGTGTCAAACGATCAAGCGTAACCTCACTATCCTTTAAATACTCAGTAATACTTATTCCTACTCTACTAAGATTTGAACTATTTAAATCGTGGACTTGGCTTGTGTAATAACTAAATTC
>Ga0164318_10003268_pt1 | contig 15312 bp, 12 predicted proteins | sample GuaBasSedimGuay9_FD_113734 | JGI IMG/M metagenome (GOLD analysis project Ga0164318, IMG submission 113734) | Subseafloor sediment microbial communities from Guaymas Basin, Gulf of California, Mexico - Guay9, Core 4571-4, 0-3 cm | ecosystem: Environmental > Aquatic > Marine > Hydrothermal vents...
GTCAGCCGCTACCGCCTGGTGCTGGTGCCGCTGTGGGCGCTGCTGGCCGCGTCCTTCCTGGTGGCGCAGGACCTGCGGTGGCGGGTGCGCGGCGCCCTGGTCCTGGCCGGTCTGCTGGCGACGCTGCCCTGGGGCCTTGGCGGGGTGCAGAAGATGTGGGCGGCCATGGCCCAGGCCAACGAGGCCCGCCGGTGGGCCCAGATCGGGCTGGCGGAGGAATCCCCGCGGGATCTGCGGCGCGCGCGCGACCTCTATCATCACGCCCTGGAGACCGGGGCGCAGGGTGCGGTGCCCTGGCGCGGGCTGATCGCCGTGGATCTCGCCCTGGAAGATCCCGCGGAGGCCGCGGCGGATCTGGACAGCGCCCTGGCGGCGTTTCCTTCCGATCCGGAGTTGCTCAAGCAACGGATCTCCGGTCTGCTGGCTGTCCACCATGAGGACCAGGCCCTGCCCCTGCTGCGCAGGATCCTGGAGGCTCATCCCCGTGACGCCGATTCCCTGCACAACCTGGCCGTCCTGCTGGCCGGGCGCGGCGAGTCGGCCGAGGCCGAGCGCCTGGCCCGGGACCTGGTGAAGCACCATCCCGATGATCCCCGCGGTTTCACCGACCTGGGCGTCATCCTGACCAGGACAGGTCGCAAGGATGAGGCGCGGGCCGTCTTCGAGCGCGGTCGGGCCCGACATCCGGACGATCCCGCCCTGCAGCAGAACCTGAAGGTCCTGGATTCCGTGACCCCGGATTGATCCGCAATATTCTCCGCTGGAATCCGCACGGGTGAGCGTTTGGTCCATGCAAGCACGAATCCCGGCCCTTGCGGGACAAGATGAGCAAACCGGATGACAGGGAGGAACGATGATGCAGATCCGAAACCTGAAACTTGCCCGAGTCTCGCTGATTCTCGTGGTCATGGCCCTGATGCTGGTGTCGGCCTCGGCCTTCGCCCAGGGACCGGGACGCGGTGGCCCGCATGGCGGTGGCCCCGGCCACGGTCCGGGTTGGATGGGTGCCGATGACGGGGGCCTGCCGCCGATGATGGTCGAAAGACTGGGCTTGAGCGAGGATCAGCAGGCGGCCATCGAGGAGATCCACAGTCAGGCGCGCCAGGGCAACCTGGAGCTCCGCAAGGAGATGATGCGCCTGCGCAACGAGCTGCAGGGCGAGATGCTCAAGGATGAGCCCAATGAGAAAGCCGTGCTGAGTTTGACGGAGAAGATCGGCGAGGTGCGCACGGACATGCAGCTCAACCGGGCCAAGGCCCGCCTGGCTGTGCGTCGGCAGTTGACGCCCGAACAGCGGGACATGATGCTGGTCATACGCGGCGGCATCGGTGGCCACGGAGGTCCTGCCGGCCGTCATGGTCCCCGGGCCGGTTTTCACGGCAAGGGCGGTCCCGGTGGTCCTGGACCGCACCCCGACTGCAACGGCTTCGGTCCCGGACGGGGCCGGGGTTTCGGCAACGGGATCGATGATTGACCTTCGGGGAACCCGGAACCTGAGCGAGGATGCTCCCAGTGGCCGCAAGAATCAGCGACGACAGCTTGATGGCCGCGGTGGCCAGGGGCGAGGAGGCCGCTTTCGGTCTCCTCGTCCGTCGCTGGGAGCATCAGGTGCGGGCCTTCCTGGTGCACATGCTCGGCTCGGTGGAGGAAGCGGAGGATCTGACCCAGGACACCTTCGTCAAGGTCTTCGCCAAGGCGGGGTCCTACCGGCCCGAGGGGATGTTCAGGAGCTGGCTGCTGCGCATCGCGGGCAACCTGGCGCGCAGCAGGTTGCGGCGGCGCAAGATCATCCGGTGGCTGCCCTTCGATGCCCGGCGCCATGACCGCCCCGGCGGGGGACCGGACCCGCACGCGGAACTGGAGTCCGGCGAGATCAAGGTCGTCCTGCATCAGGTCCTGGACGCCTTGCCGCCCCGGCAGCGGCAGGCCCTGGTCCTGCACCGTTTCCAGGGACTGACCTACAAGGAGATCGCCGCGGCCATGGATACCACCCTGCCCGCAGTCGAGTCGCTGATCCAGCGCGCGCTGGCGGACCTGCGCGTGAAACTGAAGACCCGGGGGGTCGAACCATGAGCCATGTGACATCGAGACTGGCGGCGTACCTGGCCGGAGAACTGACCGCGCAGCAGCGGGACGAGGTCGCACGGCACCTCGAGACGTGCGAGGCCTGCCGCAGGGAGTACGAAGCCCAGGCTGCGGTCTGGGGACTGCTGGAGACCGTTGCCGAGCCTGAACCTTCCGCCGCCAGCGTGTGGCCGGCGGTACGGCTGCGGACCATCGCCGCTGAAAACGGAAACGCCCGGCCGGCACTGGGGTGGGCCGCGGCGGCCCTGGCGGCGGGCATAATCCTGGGCATGGCGTGGCCCGGCGGAGGAGCCCGGACCGGCGACCTGGCGTCCGTCGGCGCGGTCGAGGACGAGGATTCCTGGCTGCAGTCCAGCTGGTTGCAGCGCGATACCGGTGACGACCTGGCTGCCGGCTGGCTGCTGGCGGGACTGGATGAAAACGAAGGCGGGGGCGGATCATGAAGAAGGGCTGGCTGATCGTGCTGCTGCTCTCGGTGGGCTTGAACCTGGGCCTGGGTTACCGGCTGTGGCGGGGAAGCGGCCCGCAGACCGACACCGAAGTCACGGGGCCCCGGGGAGGGTGCCCGCCGCATTTCATCCATGACCGGCGGGATTCCCTGTGGCAGCGCGGCATGATGGACCGTCGGCTGAGGCGCATGGCCATGGCCCTGGATCTGCGACCGGACCAGGCCGCGGCCATGAGGAGGGTGCAGCAGGAAAACGGCGAGCTCATCCGTCGGCAGGAGAGGGAAGTGGCTGGATTGCGTCATCGTCTGCGCGGTCTGCTGACCGATCCGGCGACCGATTCGCTGGTTGTTCGGGACCTGATGCACGAGATGGGCCGCCGCCAGGCGGGTCTCGATTCCCTGGTCACCGAGACCATCATGAGCGAGATGGAGATCCTGGATCCCCCTCAGCGGCAGGCCTATCTGCGCATGTTGCCCCTGGGCCGCAGCCGGTTCGCCGGCCCGGGCGGCGGGCCGGGGTTGCGCCGTGGGCAATAATCCTGGTTGACAGGTCCGCCAAGGGTTTCTTATCTATTAAGCGAAGAAGCGGGTTCATCCTCTTCAACGACCCGGTGGGCGGGCCTTGGCCCGCTGCCCGAATCACCGTTCCCCACCCCGATCAGGTATCATCGCGCTCCAGCGACTGATGCCGCCTTGTCCCGAGGGGGATTCTGCATGACGAAAACGCGTTTCTTCCTGTTGGCCGGCCTGCTGGCCGCCGCGGCGGTCGCCGGTTGCCGGTCCGCCCACACGACTGCCGCCATCCTCTATATCGATGAGCAGAAGTACGACAAGGCCATCAACGCCATCCACGAGGGTTTCCAGTACCGGGACAACGAACCGGACGCCTACTACTATCTGGGCGAGGCCTACAGCCACAAGGCCGAGGAAGCGGTGGACGACGACAACTACCTGGAAGCCAAGAAGAACTACGAGCTGGCTTACGACGCCTACTCGAGGACCCTCGAGCTGGATGCCAAGGACTGGCAGGACAAGGTCGAGGAATCCCTGAAGTACAATTACGGCAACCGGCTCCGGCAGGCCAAGCTGGACTGGAGCGACGGCTACTACGAGCAGGCCGAGGGGCAGCTGCGTCTGGCCTATTCCGCCCTCCCCGATTCGCTGACCCCCATCAAGAGCATCGCGCGCATGAAGATGCAGATGGCCGAGCAGGACACCTTCCAGAGCAAGCGCGACACCCTGTTGACCGAGGCCCTGACCCTGCTGGACCAGGTCCTGGAGGCCAAGCCCGATGCGTACGAACTGCGCCTGGACAAGGCCAGCGTGCTGGACGCCCTGGGCCGCAACGACGAGGCGCGGACGCTCTACCAGAACCTGCTGGCCGAACACGGCGACGACACAACCCTGCTGCTGAAGATGGCCGAACTGGCGCGCGAGCAGGGGGACTACGAGCACGCCGCGGACTACTACGTGAAGATCGTGGATCTGAACGAGGCCGACACCGACGCCAGCAACGACAGCGACAACAAGACCATGCTGGTCCAGGCGGGGATCATGTATGCCTCTCCCAACGTGGGACGATTCGATGACGGCCTGAAGGTGCTGGACCGGGCCGCCGACATGGAGATGGTTCCTTCCGAGAACACCATGCTGCTGCGGCTTCAGACCTACTACAACTACGGCATGAAGATCGTCAACGAGGCCCAGAACGAGACCGACCCGGTGCGCCAGCAGGAGCTCAAGGACAAGGCCACGGCCCTGTTCAAGCGGGCGGTGGAGATCGGCGTGGCCATGACCAACAATTTCCCGGCCAACGCCGACGGTTTCTTCTACCTGAGCGCCGCTCAGTTCCAGCTCGGGGATTACGACGCCGCCACCGTGAACAACAAGACCTACGAGGAGCTTTCCGGCACCGGCAGCCAGTAGCGGCCTGCCGGTGCGGGGGCTTTCCGGCGGGGCGGCCCGCCGGAAAAGGTGGATCCGGAGCAGAAACAAATAAGAGGTTCGAATTCTGGCGCGTTTCGTGCTAGAATGGTTTCATCCAGCCGGGGCTGTATGCCCGCATCCGATTAACCCAGGGGAATAACCATTCCGTCAGTCCGGGGAGCGCCCCCGGCGCATGCCACACCGAAGGCCGCCTTCAACCATCCCCTGATCATCATCGGTTCGAGGAGAGTCATGGACATCAAGGAATTGCAGGAAATGGACATCCACGAGCTCGTGGAGGTCGCCCGCGGCATGAACATCGAGGCCCTCAGCACCCTGCGCAAGTCGGAGCTGATCTTCAAGATCCTCGAGGGTCAGACCGAGAAGAACGGCCTGATCTACGCCGAGGGGGTGTTGCAGGTGCTGGCCGAAGGGTACGGTTTCCTGCGTTCGGCCAAGTACAATTATCTGCCGGGGCCGGACGATATCTACCTCTCCCCGTCCCAGATCAAGAAGTTCGACCTCAAGACCGGTGACACCATCAGCGGCCAGGTCCGACCGCCCAAGGACAACGAGCGCTACTTCGCCCTTTTGAAGGTCGAGTCGGTCAACTACCAGGATCCGGACAAGGCCAAGAAGGTCACCCTGTTCGACAACCTGACCCCGCTGTACCCCGAGGAACTGCTCAACCTGGAGTTCAACCCCAAGGACATGACCACCCGCCTGATCAACCTCATGTGCCCCATCGGCAAGGGGCAGCGCGGGTTGATCGTGTCGCCGCCGCGTGCGGGCAAGACGGTGATCCTGCAGAAGATAGCCAACGCCATCACCGCCAACCATCCCGAGGTGCACCTGATCGTGCTGCTGATCGACGAGCGCCCCGAGGAGGTCACGGACATGGCCCGCTCGGTCAAGGGCGAGGTCGTCAGCTCGACCTTCGACGAGCCGGCCGAGCGCCACGTGCAGGTGGCCAACATGGTGCTGGCCAAGTCCCGGCGCCTGGTGGAGAACAACAAGGACGTGGTGATCCTGCTGGATTCCATCACCCGCCTGGCGCGGGCCCACAACACGGTGGTGCCGCACTCGGGCAAGATCCTTTCCGGCGGCGTGGACAGCAACGCCCTGCAGAAGCCCAAGCGCTTCTTCGGCGCGGCGCGCAACATCGAGGACGGCGGCTCGCTGACCATCATCGCCACGGCCCTGATCGAGACGGGCAGCCGCATGGACGAGGTCATCTTCGAGGAGTTCAAGGGCACCGGCAACATGGAGATGGTCCTGGACCGCAAGATCGCCGACCGGCGCGTCTACCCGGCCATGGACATCTTCAAGTCCGGCACGCGCAAGGAGGACCTGCTCATCGACAGCAAGGATCTGGCCAAGATCTGGGTGCTGCGCAAGTACCTGAGCGACTACAGTCCCATCGAGGCCATGGAGTTCCTCATCGACAAGCTGGGCAAGACCAAGGACAACCAGCAGTTCCTGGGTGCGATGAATACGTAATTCGAGTAAAATTATCCTTGCCAGGGGCCGTTTCGGCTATTTCCTTTTGCCCCTCGACCCGGACACTGGAAATGCTGCGAAAAGGCGTGAGGAAATGAAAGACAAGATCCACCCCAAATATGTCGACTGCGAGATCACCTGCCTGTGCGGCAACGTGATCCACACGCGCTCGACCAAGCCCAAGTTGAACGTCGAAATCTGTTCGGCCTGCCACCCCTTCTTCACGGGGCAGCAGAAGATAGTCGATACCGCCGGCCGCGTGGAGCGGTTCCGCAAGCGGTACGAGAACGTCAACTACGGCAAGAAGTGATCTTTGCCGCGGGCTTGGGGCCCGGCGGCGTACGAGTGAATACATGAAGAGGGTGCCGGGTCGAACCCCGACACCCTCTTCGCATTGAACAGGCAAGGGGCGCGGCCCCGGGAGCAAGCCATGAGCGACAGGGAAAACGAGGGCGCCGGACCCGAGACCACCACGACGCCGGAACCGGGAATCGCCGCGGAAGAGGCCCGGCAACTGGACCTGGCCGTGGGCGGGCAGGCCCTGATCGAGGGCGTGATGATGCGCAGCCCCCAGTACCTGGCCATGGCGGTCAGGACGCCCGAAGGCCGCATCGTCGTGCGCAAGAAGATCTTCAAGAGCATCATCCGCAAGCTGCCCTTCCTGAACATCCCGGTGCTGCGTGGGGGAATCTTCCTGGTCGAGACCATGGGGCTGGGCATCGACGCGCTGATGTTCTCGGCCGACCAGGCCATGAGCGACGACCGCGTCGAGCGCAAGGAAGGCACTTCCTGGAAGGATCGGCTGGTGATGTGGGGGACCATCGCCGTCTCCTTCGCCCTGTCCATGGCCGTCTTCTTCTACCTGCCCATCCTGCTGACCGATCTGATCGTGCCGGCCAGCGCCGGCAGCCTGCCCTGGAACATCACCGACGGGGTGATCCGCGTGATCTTCTTCGTGCTCTACCTGTGGGGCATCAGCCTGATGCCGGACATGAGGCGGGTGTTCGAGTACCACGGGTCCGAGCACCTGGGCATCCACGCCTTCGAGCACGGGCGGCCCCTGACCCCCGAGGGTACGCGCGGTTTCACGACTCTGCACCCTCGCTGCGGCACCAGCTTCCTGTTCTTCGTGATGCTGATCTCCATCTTCGTCTTCGCCCTGCTGGGCCGGCCCGAGGACCTGGGCGACCGCCTGCAGCGGCTGGCCTTCGTGCCGGTCATCGGGGGGCTGGCCTACGAGGCCATCAAGCTGTCGGGCAAGTACGGCAAGGTGTGGTTCCTGCAGCCGGTGATCTTCCCCGGTCTGATGCTGCAGAAGATCACCACCAAGCGGCCCGATGACAGCCAGCTCGAGGTCTCCATGGCTTCGCTCAAGGCCGTGCTGACTCCCGAGGCTGACGACTTCAAGGAGCGGATCTACTACGAGCTTCCCCCGCAGGATGAGTCCAAGGGAGCTGTGGTTCAGGAGACCGGATCGGTGGAGGATTCCGCGTGAAGGAGAACGTTCTCGCCCTGCGCCGCCGCTACGAGGAGTTGGGGACCCTGCTGTCGGATCCGGAGATCCTCCAGGACCGGAACCGGTACCGCAAGCTGTCCACCGAACACAACCGGGTGAGCAAGCAGCTCGAGATAGGCGAACACTGGCTGGATCTGACCACGCGGATCGCCGAGAACCGGGAACTGCTCAAGGGAGAGAAGGATCCCGAGATGCAGGCCATGATCAAGGAGGATCTGGCGGGGTTGGAGGCCGAACTGGAGCCGGCCACGGCGGCCTTCGAGGAGGCCCTGCTGCCCCATGATCCCAACGACGATCGCGACGCCATCCTGGAGATCCGCGCCGGCACCGGCGGCGACGAGGCGGCCCTGTTCGCCGAGGACATCGCCCGCATGTACCTGCGCTACGCCGAGCGCAAGGGCTGGAAGACCGAGCTGATCGACGTCACCGAGGGCACCGCCGGCGGCTTCAAGGAAGTGATCTACGCCGTGCGCGGCGAGGGGGCCTTCGGCATCCTGCGCTGGGAGAGCGGCGTGCACCGCGTCCAGCGGGTGCCGGCCACCGAGAGCCAGGGGCGGATCCACACCTCGGCGGTGACGGTAGCTGTGCTGCCCGAGGCCGAGGAGGTGGACGTGGAGATCAAGCCCGAGGAGCTGCGCATCGACGTGTACCGTGCCCAGGGACCCGGCGGCCAGTCGGTCAACACCACCGACAGCGCCGTGCGCATCACCCATGTTCCCACCGGGGTGGTGGTGCAGTGCCAGGACGAGAAATCCCAGCACAAGAACAAGGCCAAGGCCATGGGCGTGCTGCGCTCGCGTCTGCTGGAACGGGCCATCATGGAGCAGGAGGCGGCCATCGCCGCCGAGCGCAAGAGCCAGGTGGGCACGGGCGACCGCAGCGCCAAGATCCGCACCTACAACTACCCCCAGAGCCGGGTCACGGACCATCGCATCGGGTTGACGGTCCACAACCTGGATGCCATCATGGCGGGCGACCTGGACGGGATCGTCGAGGCCATCCAGGTCCACCGCAGGGAAGAAGCCCTGGCCGCCACCCGCGGGCAAGAGGGGTGACCGCACCGGTTGCGGCGCCGGTCGTCCCCGAAACTCCCGAAAGCCGGATGTCCTCATGACCAGCGCCAAGCCCCACAAGACGGTCCGCGAGCTGATCCTGGCCACCGCCGGGTACTTCGAGGGCAAAGGCATCGATTCGGCGCGCATGGAGGCCGAGCGCCTGCTGGCCGACGTGCTGGGGCTGGCCCGCATCGAGCTGTATTTCCAGTTCGACCGGCCGGTGCTGGGCGGAGAGCTGGACCGTTACCGCGAGCTGGTGCGGCGCCGGGCCGCCGGCGAACCCCTGCAGACCATCCTGGGAGAGACCGAGTTCCATTCCCGCGTGTTCAAGGTCGCGCCCGGCGTGTTCATTCCGCGGCCCGAGACCGAGCGCCTGGTTGAGATCGCCGTCGAGCTCATCAACCCGCCCGACCGGCGTCTGCTGGCGCCGGTGGCCGTGGAGATCGGTTGCGGCACCGGGGTCATCGGCATCTGCCTGGCCCTGGAGATTCCCCGGCTGGTGGTGGAGGCCGTGGACATCGACCCTGTCGCCGTGGAGCTGACGCGGCACAACGCCCACAAGCTGGGGGTCGAGGCCAGGGTCCATGTCCATCAGGGCAGCCGCTTCGATCCGTTGCCCCGGCACCTGCGCGGGAAGGTGGATCTGCTGGTGAGCAACCCGCCCTACATTCCCAGCGACGACATCGCCGGATTGCAGACCGAGGTCAAGGATCACGATCCCCTTGCGGCCCTGGACGGAGGCCGGGACGGGCTGGATTTCTACCGTGCCCTGGCCCACGCCCAGGGACAGTGGGTGCGACCGGGCGGCTGGATCGCCCTGGAAATCGGGGCGGACCAGGGCGAGGCGGTTACGGAGATTTTGACTGCATCGGGAGCTGTGCAGGTGGAGGTTCAGCAGGATTACGCCGGCCGGGACAGGATCGTCACGGCCAGGATGCCGGAGGAAAAGGACGACCATGGATAAATTCGTGATCCAGGGACCGACCCCGCTGCACGGGGATCTGCGCGTCAGCGGGGCCAAGAACGCCGTGCTGCCGCTGATGGCGGCCTCCCTGCTGGCCCGCGGCGAATCGGTCATCGACAACGTGCCCGACCTGCAGGACGTGCGCTTCTTCATGACCATCCTGGAGGGGTTGGGGGCCACGTGCCATTTCGAAGACCACCGGTTGCGCATCGACACCACAGGGGTGACGGGCTGTTCGGCCCCCTACGACCTGGTGCGCAAGATGCGCGCGAGCATCTACGTGCTGGGGCCCCTGCTCGCCTCGCGCGGTGAGGCGCGGGTCTCGTTGCCGGGTGGTTGTGCCTGGGGTCCGCGGCCGGTGAACCTGCACCTGGAGGGTATGACGGCCCTGGGGGCGGACATCGAGCTGGACGAGGGCTACATCCAGGCCTCGGCGGACGGACGCCTGCGCGGCGGACACTTCCGTTTCGAGCCCACGTCGGTGGGCGGAACGGCCAACGTCCTGATGGCCGCCGTGCTGGCTGCGGGCGAGACGCGCCTGGAGAACTGCGCCATCGAACCGGAGGTGACCTGCCTGGCCGAGGCCCTGGCCGCGGCGGGGGCCGAGATCGAGGGCGTGGGCACCACCACCCTGCGGATCCAGGGTGTGAAGGAGATCGGTCCCCTGCGCCACACGGTGATCGCCGACCGCATCGAGGCCGGAACCATCATGGCGGCCGTGGCGGTGGCCGGAGGGCGGGTCCGTCTGCAGGGCATCCACTGCGGGCACCTGAATCCCGTGTCGTCGGTCCTGCGGGAAATGGGCTGCACCATCGACGAGAACGAGGATTCCCTGGTGATCGCCGGTGCCGAGAGGCTGCAGCCGGTGGAGATCATCACCAGGCCCTATCCGGGTTTCCCCACGGACATGCAGGCCCAGCTCATGGCCGCCTGCGCCGTGGCCGACGGCACGAGCTTCATCACCGAGACCATCTACCCCGACCGCTTCACCCATGTGGCCGAACTGGCGCGCCTGGGGGCGGACATCCGCGTGGATGGACCGCGGGCGGCGGTGTTCGGCGTGCCCGTCCTCAGGGGCGCACCGGTCATGGCCACCGATCTGCGCGCCTCGGCCGCCCTGGTGCTGGCCGGGGTCGCCGCCGAGGGCACCACTATCATCAACCGCGTCTACCACATCGACCGGGGCTACGAGCGTATCGAGCAGAGGCTGGGGGCGCTGGGGGCGCGGATCGAACGCACCGCGGAATAGGGGCGCGGCAGGTCGTCAGGCCGTCAGGTCTTCCACTACCCGTTGGAGGTCGTCCTTGGCGAAGGGCTTGCGCAGGATCCCGGAAAATCCGTATCTCCCGGCGTTGGCCACCACGGGGTCGTCGCTGTAGCCGCTGGCCACCACGAGCGGCACGTCCGAATCCAGTTCCTTCAGGACAGCGGCCGTTTCCAGCCCGCCCATGCCGCCGGGAATGGTCAGGTCCAGAATGACCAGGTCGAACGGACGGCCCTGGTCTCTGGCGGCCTTGAAGGCGGTAACGGCCTCGGATCCCTCGGCGACCTCTTCGCTCACATGTCCGAGCTTATGCAGCATCCGGCCCACCAGGCGCCGGATGTCCCGTTCGTCGTCCATGACCAGGATCCGGCAGCTTCTGGAGGCAGGGCCGGGCGGGGGCGTGGGCCGGTCCTTCTCCGCCTCTTCCAGGGGAGGACAGGCGGGCAGTTCCAGCCGGAAGATGCTGCCCCTGCCCGGGGTGGAGTCCACGGTCAACCTGCCCCCGTGCTTGTCGGCGATGGAGTGGGTGATGGCCAGGCCGAGGCCGCTGCCGTTTTCCTTGGTCGTGAAGTAGGGGTCGAAGATCACGTCCAGGTTCTGCTGCGGGATGCCGACGCCGTGGTCCTCGATCTCAATTATCACCCAGCGATCTTCCCCCCCATGGCCGGGGTCGCCGGGGATGTTCCGGGCCGTGATCTTCAACAGCCCGCCGTTGGGCATGGCCTGGGAGCCGTTGATCACCAGGTTGCCGATGGCCTGGGAGATCTGACCTTGATCGACCTCCGCCCACCAGAGGTCTTCCGGGAGATCCAGTCGGCATTCCACGTTGGAACCGCTGAGGTTGAATTTCACGGCCTTCCTGACCAGGGGAACCAGGTCGCATGGTTCGCGGACGGGTTCGCCCCCCTTGGCGAACGTCAGCAAGGGCAGGGTCAGGCTGGCAGCCCGTTTCACGGCCTGGCGCAAATCGGTCAGGTACCCGCGTTCCTCCTCCGTGGCGGTTCGGGAGTTTTCCAGGAGGTTGATGTTGCCCAGCATGATGGTCAGCAGGTTGTTGAAGTCGTGGGCGATGCCCCCGGCCAACAGGCCCAGGGATTCCAGCTTCTGGGTCCGCAGTTCCTGCTGCTCCAACCGGTGGCGGTCGGTGATGTCGCGGAAGGCGAACACCAGTCCTCCCCCGGTACCGCTGATGGGAACCACCGAGAATTCATACCAGAGGGTCCGGCCATCCCGGCAGCGAAGGGGAAGCTGCTCGGTGTCGATGCGGATATCGGCCGGACCGGCCAGCAGTTCCTCGTAGCGGCGCGCCTGCCGGGGATCGGCCAGGACCTCGACGGGCAGGATCTCGGCCAGGGGTTTGCCGGGAGCGAGGGGCAGGGAGTTCGGAAGGATGGTTTCGGCCGCCCGATTGTGCAGGATCACCCGTTTTTGCGGGTCCACGGCGATGACCCCGTCGGAGATGCTCTCGAGGATGCCCACGAGGCGTTCGGATTCCCGGTGCGCGGTCTCCTCGCTGGTGTGCAGATCATGGGTGCGCCGGCGGACCTCTTCCTCCAGCCGCCGGGCGTAGCGCCGCCCGGAGAAGAAGGCGAAACCCAGCCAGATGAGCAGGATCATCCCCAGGATCATCAGGGTCTTGGTGTACCATCTGTCCCGCAGGGGAGGGACGATGGTGATCAACGGCGTGGTCAGGATGTTGGATTCCCTGTGGTCGCCGAGGCGGGCCTGGACCTGGATCTGAAAATGTCCGGGGTGAACGTTGGTCAGGTTCAACTGACCGGGCCAGCGGATTTCCAGGGGCAGGTCATTGTAGCAACCCCCGGTTATGCGGGCCCTGAACTCCAGTTTCTTCGCGTTGGCGAAGACCGGGGAGCGGAAGACGAGCGCCAGGGAACCCAGGGGGCCCTGGATGCGCAGGGGACGGTCCACGGGGTAGGGGGTGCCGTTGATGCGCATGTCCTGCAGGTAGAGAACCGGCTTGATGGTGCAGGTGGTGTCGAATTCCCGCCGGTAGACGGACACGCCGCTCTCGGTGCCGATCCAGATTCGTCCGTCCGGGGTCTGTTTCAGGGCGTCCCGGTTGGTCTCGTTGCCGAGCAGGCCTTGTGAGGAGGTGATGCGGGTAGTTCGCTGGCCGTCCCAGATGATGACCCCGTCGTCCGTGCCGAACCAGAACCACCCGGAATCGTCCCGGAGAATGCTGTAAACCGGTCGGCGGATCTCGGGGTCGGGAGATGTGGTCAATTCCAGCTTCTCAGGCCCGGAGCGGCACAAACCCTCCGCGGTCCCCACCCAGAAGTTACCCTCGGAAAGTTCGTACACCGTATAGGTGTTGTTGGTGCCCTGGAGACTGTCGCCGGGGATGTTGGTGATCCGACCCTCGCGCCACAGGAACAGACCGTGTTCCCGGCCGGCCATGGCGAAGCCGCCGTCGGCCAACGGGACCAGCCGGCAAATGTTGCCCATCTTCCCGAGGCGGGGCCCCCGCAGCTCGACTTTCTCGAAGCGGTTTTCCGTGCACTTGTACAGGCCGTGGGATGTTCCCACGAACAGGGCGGTTTCTCCTCCGGGGCATTTAACGTCGGGCAGGATGGCATAGACCGGATCACCCAGGCCCGCGTCCCGCCCGAACCAGCGCAGGGAGCCGTCGTTCTGCAGCAATCCCAGGCCCCGGCGGTCCGCGGCGACCCACAGGTCTCCCCGAGCGTCCTCGGCCAAGTCGATGACCCGGCTCATGATCCCCGAATCGTTTCCGAAGGTCAGGGTGCGCGTTGAGGAATCCAGAAAGGTCAAACCCGTGCGGTGGCCCAGAACGATGGTTCCGGAGGCACGCCGGCAGATTGCGCTTACCTCGTCGCCCTGCAGGCCGTGGTTGTGGTCGTAGCAGGCCAGGCGCCGGCTGATGATCTGGCTGATCCCCCGCATGCCGGTGATCCAGATGTTGTTTTCCCGGTCCCGCATGACGTGGTAGCCGCCTTCGGCCACCACGCCGTTGACCGGAGTGATCCTTTCCGGTCCTCCCTGGGGGTGGAAATAGAGGATTTGGGCGTAGTAGACGAAATAGACCCCGCCGTACCCGTCTTGGCAGGCCGAGACCGGGTGCTGGACGTCCTTGATGGAAAGCCCGCTCAGGGGATAGATGTGGTCGAGCTGCCAGTTCTTCATGCGGGCGAGCCACTGGTCGCCGATGATCCAGGCGATCCCGGTGGCGGGGTCATGGCTCACGGCATAGACAGGTCCCGGGGGAAGCCCCCCGTTGAAGGGGCGGATCTTGCCCGGGAAACGCAGATCCATGGACATCAGGCCGTTGTTCGTGGCGGCCAGCAACAGGGAACCCGCCAGTTCCAGGGAGTAGAACTCCAGATCCTGCACACCCGGGGTCATGGTGACCCAGGATTGCCCGTTCCACCTTCTCAGGTAGCCGTTGCCGGTGGCCACCACCGCCTGGGCCACACCCCGGGAGTCGGTCCAGGCGACAAGATCCACGACTCCCCAGAATTTGCCCGCTATGGCCATTCCCGGCACGTCCTGCCAATGGCCGTCCACGTATCTGGCCACATGCAGGGGGAAACGCTTGGCCGCCCACCAGATATGGTCGTGGTCGTCGATGTACACCAGCCCCTCGCCGTGGGGGCAGGCCGGGTCGTCGCCGTCGACTTCCCGCCATTCGATTCCGTTGTAAACGGTCAGGCCCTTGCGGGTGGCGAACCAGATCCTGCCCAGGGAGTCCTGGGCGGAGTCGAACACGGCACTGGAGGAAACGCCATCCTGCTCGCTGTAGGTCTGGACCTGGTAACGCTGGGCAAGGGATTCACCCCCGGGAAGGATCAGCCAGATACCGAGTACCAGCAAACGGAACCATATGCCTGCGGAACCCTTGGGCAGCAAAGAACCCCCTCCTCGCCGCGGATCTGCCTGGGGATTTTTGATCGGTTCCAACACGGATGAAGTCTCCGAAGTTGATGCCCGACCCTAGCATCGGTACAAGGGGATTTCAACCCCGTGTTGGCGGGTGGGATGCCATGAACAGGGGGATTCCCTCTTGCCGATTTCCGGGCATCTGCCATCATTGATCATGGCCGCAGATTTTCTTCCCGTGTGGTGTTTTCCTGGAGCCGTGGATGATTCGCAGGTGGCAACGATCCCTGGTCATCGATTCCCTGTTCATGGGCGTCGTGGGCGCGGTGGCGGCGAGGGTCTTCAGCTGGCTGCTGGATCTCGTGACCCGCTGGAGCCTGCATGACTTCGCGGGCTACGTGTCTCCCGGGCTGCCCAACGAAGGGGGCGTTCTCCAGCAGGACATCGGTTCCCACGGCCTGTGGCTCATTCCCGTGATCATCACCGCGGGCGGGTTGATTTCCGGCGCCCTGGTCTATTGGATCGCCCCGGAAGCCGAAGGGCACGGTACCGATACCGTGGTCAAGGCCTTCCATCGTCTCGGCGGCAGGATTCGCGCCCGAGTGACCCCGCTGAAGATCGTCACCTCCGCCCTGACCATCGGCACCGGCGGGGCGGCGGGCCGGGAAGGTCCGACCGCCCTATTCAGCGCCGGCA
>Ga0164318_10003269_pt1 | contig 15311 bp, 16 predicted proteins | sample GuaBasSedimGuay9_FD_113734 | JGI IMG/M metagenome (GOLD analysis project Ga0164318, IMG submission 113734) | Subseafloor sediment microbial communities from Guaymas Basin, Gulf of California, Mexico - Guay9, Core 4571-4, 0-3 cm | ecosystem: Environmental > Aquatic > Marine > Hydrothermal vents...
AAGAGAGTAATACTCAAATAGGTGGAAGAAGAACCCTTTGGCAGAGAAATGAATATCAGACTCGCTGATCTCGATGATGGGTAGTCGGGCGTGGAGATGACACTTACCCCGGATATGGAAAACATCTTTGGGATGACTCACGGTGGGGCAATCTTTGCCCTTGTTGATGAAGCATTTGAAACCGCTGCAAACTCTCATGGCAGGATGGCAGTTGCCCTCAACATGAACATCACCTACACGGCTGCACCATCACCAGGGGCGCGGCTGAGGGCAGAGGCCAGGGAATTGAGCCTGACTGGACGCACAGCTACCTATGAGATCAAAGTGACAGACGAAAATGATATCCTCATTGCAGTATGCCAGGCGCTTGTGTACCGGAAAAAAGGGCAACTCCCATTTCTCGAATAGTTATTTGTGTGATCTTTGTGCTATGTAACGCTTTAGCTCTCTTAAAAAATAGACCCAATGAGCATGCATACAGTGATTTTTTCAAAAACGGTAACACTTCAACTCTTTTAAAAAACAGGCATACGGAATGGACAGGCCTATCCGCACTAATATTTTAAAAAATCTAAACTGATACCAAAAATCTAAAGTGGTGCGAACTTGGAACTTGACAAAAATTTTTTTTGACTATAGAAGACTTGCTTTGCGGATGCTTTATGCAGAAGGAGTAGTTTTTCCGGAATATATGTAATAATGGCGGGTTAAAGATGCGGATTCGCAGGTTTGCCTGCTGTTTTTGTCTATAATCCCGAATTTCGCAAGTATCAAAAAGAAGAACGTTGGGGAAAGTGGCTGTTAGTTGTGTAAACCCCTATAAAGAAATGTTTCGGAATTCCTGCAAACCATTGAGATTATATTTATTTATTTGCGCTGTTGCAGCCTCGATCAGGGGATGATGGAATATTGGAAGGTGGTCTGAGAACGTTAGCTCGCGAAATCAAGACGCCTCTTTTACGGCTGCCTTTACTCGGCGAAGTAAAATATTGCCTCTTATCTCAGGAATACTTGCGAGATTCGGGATGCTTTAAGTCAATTTAATAAGAAGGGTTAAGAAATAAATCATGGCATTACCAAAGCGGAAAGTTTCAAAATCGCGGCGCGGTAACCGGCGGAGTCACCAAGGGATAAAACTCCCTAACCTGTCGCTTTGCCCTCAGTGCAATGAGCCCAAGCTTCCACATCACGTCTGCCCGAGCTGCGGACACTATAAAGGGCGTACTGTTATAGAAACAAAAGAAGTATAGATGCGGTTACCAGAAAGGCTGTGAAAAAAAGCTGCTGAACGCAGGCGCCCGGCCATTTTTGTTGAGTATGTCGATCCCGCTCATGGCCAGAGGGGCCTTTTCCCTTGCCTCCGCCATCTGGATAGCGCACTATTTCTGGTTGTCCCGCCATGAGAAGAATCATGCCGAATGTAACCAGCTTTAGGAACTACGCAAGAAACCAAGGAGCTTAAACTGAATGTCAGCAGATTCCACAGAGACCAATCATGATCTTGCAGGGCTTGACAAGGAGTCAAGACAGATGGTCCTTGAGACCCTCCATCAGGTGAGAGATCGGCTTTTGCCAAAGGAGAAAATCCTTGAGCTTGATCAACAAGCGGAGTTTCCTGAGGAGATAATCAGGGAGATGATGGGACCCGATATCGGCCTGCAGCTCCTTTTTATTCCCGAGAAGTATGGTGGAATGGGAGGAGGGGCAAGAGATACCTGTGCGCTAACGAAAGAGATGGCCAAGATCTGTTTGGGTGTTGCGACGGCCTTCTTTGCCATTCACCTCGGGGCGGATCCGATTATATTTGCCGGCACTGAAGAACAAAAGGAAAAATGGCTTGGCAAGATTGCCGAGGGTAATTCCCTTGTGGCATACGCTGTCACGGAGCCGGATGCTGGGAGTAACCTGGCGGCGCTTAAGACAAAAGCCGAACCTGTCAAGGATGAAAACGGCCAAATTACTGGGTATATCCTCAATGGAAGCAAGCAGTTTATATCGAATGGCGGTTATGCCGATTTTCTCACACTCCTTGCGAGAACTCCGGAAGGTCCGAGTTTTTTCATGGTGGAAAAAGGGATGGAAGGGTTCCATCCTGGGAAACCGGAACACAAACATGGAATACGAGCATCTAACACTGCTCCTCTCACACTTACCAATGTTTTTGTTCCGTCTGAAAATCTTTTAGGAGGAGTCCCGGGCAAAGGACTGAAACAGGCAAGCATGGTCTTCGGGCACACGAGGCTCATGGTTGCTTCCCTTGGCATTGGTGCGGGCGAGGCAGCCCTGGACATCGTGATCAACTATGCAAAGGAAAGGGTGCAATTTGGAAGTAGTCTTTCTGAAAAACAGGGTTACACCCACAAGTTTGTGGTGCCGAATGCAGTTCGCCTGGAGGCCGCTACCGCTTACACGGATGAACAGGCTACCAGATTGGATGCAGGCGAAAAGGACCTTCAGGTAGAAGGCTCAATTGCCAAATATTTTGGCACCGAAACAGCTAACAAGACCGCAGATGATGCTATTTCCGCCCTTGGCGGGTATGGGTACATGGCCGAATACGAAGTCGAAAAGATAAAAAGAGATGTAAAAATTACCTGCATCTATGAGGGAACAAGCGAGATTCAGCAAAGCATTATCAGTATGTTCAGGTGGCGCACCACGGTGAAATCAAAAGGGGAGTTCTACGAACTGATGGCAGAGGAGATGGATACAATTAACAGTTCGTTTTCTGAAACCGGTGGCGCTATCTATGCAATGGCAGCCAGGGCCTTGAATCAGATGATACTCTTTGCTCACAGGCATAAGCTTACGAAACAGCAGCATATCATGTTTTGCCTGGCGGATATGATGACCCACGTCGAGGTGGGCCTCGCCATGGGGAGAAAGGCAAAGAGGTTGCTTGAGCAGGCCTCCCCGATGGCGAAAAAGATCGTTATCATGTCGAGGATCTTTGCAAGAGAGGTAGCAAATCTGGTTGCAAGAAATGCCATCGTAATTGCCATGGGATCAGGCTTATTTGACGAGCAGACTGTGTCAGAGCTGAAGAAAACAATCGACTATGACGGATTGGTAGCAAGCTGCGGCGGCCTGATCCAGGACATGGATGCAGTGGCCGACATACTGTTTGGAAGGGCATAGGGGGCGCAGCACGTGTTATGAGCGAGGACACCAAGCGAGTCGTTGTGGTTACGGGGGGATCGAGTGGCATAGGTCGTGCCATATGTATACGCATGGCAGAACCCTCCACAAAGGTTTATTTTAACTATTTTCATAGCCTTGGCGAAAAATCTCAGGAGACTGTGAGGCTGATTGAGCATGCCGGGGGGACGGGATCCGGAGTGCGCCTTGATGTAGCCTCACGGCCGGATGTGGAAAAGTTTTTTAGCAAGGTTGTTGAGGAATGCGGCCGTGTCGATGTGCTGGTGAACAACGCCGGCATAACCAGGGACCGTCTTTTGGTACGCATGGGTGAAGAAGATTGGGACAGGGTGCTGGCTGTCAACCTGAAGGGGGCTTTTAATTGTATCCATGCTGTTGCCAGAATCATGATGAAGCAGCGCAGCGGGTGCATTATCAATATCGCCTCTGTTGTTGCTATGACCGGAAATCCGGGACAGGCAAATTATACAGCCTCGAAGGCAGGACTGATTGGATTGACCAGGACAGCGGCAAGAGAGCTGGCACCTCGAGGAATTACAGTCAATGCAGTCGCTCCCGGCTTTATCGATACTCCCATGACAGGAACTCTGTCTGAAAAGGTCAAAAAAGCAATGCTTGACCAGATTCCCCTTGGGCGCATTGGGCGCCCGGAAGATGTAGCTGAAGTAGTGGCATTCCTGGCATCTGGGAGAGCTTCTTATATCACTGGGCAGGTTATTCATGTAAACGGAGGGATGTATATGTGAGGCAAAGAGCGTAGAGCAAAGGATAAAGGTTTTCCCTTTCGAGGCTACGCTATGCTCTACCCTTTACACCGCGGAGGAACTTGGCTCGCTTCGCTCACAATTGGAATACTGGAACAATGGAATAATGGGCACCAAAGGATTTTTTATTTTTTCCACCATTCCAATATTCCATATTCCATCAGTCCCGGATCGAGTGTGCAACAACGCAAATAAATAGCTAAAATCTCAAGGGGGTTATAGAAATTCGGAAACATTAAATTAAGTTCAAGGCAAAGGAGGTGACGGCGGGTGTCTATCGAAGAAAAAGTAAAAAAAATTGTGGCTGAGAAGCTGAGTATTGAGCCGGATGAGGTCGTACCGGAGGCGTCCTTTGTGGATGACCTTGGGGCTGACTCACTCGATCAAGTGGAATTGATAATGGCAATGGAAGAAGCCTTTGATATAGAGATCTCAGATGAAGAGGCCGAAAAACTCCAGACGGTTCAAGATGCCGTCAATTATGTGAAGGCTCATTCATAAAGGGGGCATGCCGGGAAGAGGAAACCATAACCTCGATTTCCGGTTGCCGGTAGTTGGATTGTTCATACAAGGTGGAAGAAAGGGTTAACTATTCAGCCGCCAAGCTTTTTGGCAAGATACGTGTGTAGATCCAATAAGGGGAATAATGAAAATTATCGTAGGATCAGACCATGCTGGCTATTCCATGAAGGAGAAGGTGAAAACCTTTCTTCAGGATCGGGGCATAATGGTAGAGGATGTCGGAACTTACAGCGAAAAATCTGTTGACTATCCCGACTTCGGCAAGAAGGTAGCGCGCAAGGTCTCAGATGGTAGGTTTGAGCGGGGTATCTTGATTTGTGGCACAGGTATTGGGATGTCAATGGTAGCAAACCGTTTCAAGGGGGTACGTGCAGCCCTCGCCAATGATCTCTTTTCGGCTATCATGAGCAGGCGCCACAACAACGCTAATATCCTTGTTATGGGTGGCCGGCTTATCGGTGATACTCTGGCTTTGCAGCTTGTTGATGCCTGGCTTGAAACCCCTTTTGATGGGGGTGTTCACCAGCGTCGCCTTGACAAATTGGGCGTTGATTAGAGGAAAGGTATGCTTCAGCCCTGTCTTGACATTATAAAAAAGGCCGATCCAGAAATCGCCCGGGCCATCGAATTGGAGTTCGAGCGGCAGACTTATAACCTGGAACTGATTGCTTCAGAGAATATCACGAGCCCCGCGGTAATGATGACTCAGGCCAGTCTCCTGACGAACAAATACGCGGAAGGCTATCCGGGTCGCCGCTATTATGGTGGATGTGAATACGTTGACATGGCCGAGAAACTGGCTATTGAACGTGCAAAAAAGCTCTTTGGTGCCCAGTATGCCAATGTGCAGCCCCACTCCGGTACGCAGGCAAACATGGCAGCTTACTTTGCCTTTCTCAATCCTGGTGACATGATTTTGGGCATGAATCTGTCTCACGGAGGCCATCTTACCCATGGAAGTCCCGTGAGTTTTTCGGGGCGCTTCTTCAATTTTGTGTCATACGGCGTGGGGGAAAAGACAGGAACTATCGATTATGGAGAGGTTGAAGAGGTTGCGAAAAAGCATCGGCCCAAGATGATTGTGGCGGGGGCAAGCGCCTACCCAAGAATCATCGATTTTGAGGCATTTAGCCGGATAGCCCGTTCGGTTGATGCATGGCTGATGGTAGACATGGCCCATATTGCCGGCCTTATTGCAGCAGGCCTGCATCCGTCGCCCGTCCCGTATGCAGACGTGGTTACCTCGACAACTCACAAGACCATGAGGGGGCCGCGAGGTGGTTTTATCCTTGCTCAAAAAGAGTATGGCCGAAAGCTGGACGGCGAAATATTCCCCGGTATTCAGGGGGGGCCTCTGATGCATGTAATAGCTGCAAAAGCAGTTACCTTTCAACTTGCCATGTCAGAAGATTTTAGGGCCTACCAGCGTCAGACAGTGGCCAATGCCAGGGTCCTTGCGCGACATTTGATGGATGCCGGCTTCAACCTTGTGTCCGGAGGAACTGACAACCATCTTATGTTGGTAGATCTCAAAAACCTTGACCTCACTGGAAGGGATGCCGAGAAGGCGCTGGAAGAGGCTGGTATCACCGTCAACAAAAACATGATTCCTTTTGACCCCCGCAGCCCTTTTGTGACCAGCGGCATTCGCATCGGCACCCCGGCTGTGACAACGCGTGGAATGAAGGAGAAAGAAATGGCCACCATTGCAGCCATGCTTGTTGACGTCCTGAATCACCCCGCAGATCATGGGGTGATTTCCCGTGTGAAAGAGGGAGTCCGGGATTTGTGTAAGAGATTTCCCATTTATCTTGAATAAGAGTGTGGTGATAATGAGGTTTTAATTGTGCGCTTGCACGGTTCCCCGGCGGTGCTGGCAATTGTAAGAAAGAGGCGTCTACTATGGGCCGTCCTTCGTGGGACGAGTATTTTATGAAGATTGCACACTTAGTGGCAAAGCGCTCAACATGCCTCCGCCGGCAGGTAGGGGCTATAGTGGTCAGAGACAAGCGGATACTTGCAACCGGATACAACGGAGCACCTACAGGGCTTCCTCATTGTGTTGATATTGGTTGCCTTCGCGATGAGATGGGAATCAACTCTGGCGAGCGTCACGAGCTGTGCCGTGGTCTTCACGCGGAACAAAATGTCATTATCCAAGCAGCATACCACGGAGTTTCCATCAAGGGCGCCACGCTGTATTGTACTAATCGCCCTTGCTCAATTTGTGCCAAGATGCTGATTAATGCCGGCATCTGCGAAATCGTCTATGAAGAAGGATATGCGGACCCCATGGGAGAGGAAATGCTTGCGGCAGCGGGGGTCAGAGTGAGGCGGGTAGGGAGTAGGGAGTAGGCAGTAAGTGGTATGTCACCTGGTGCCTGATACCTAAGGACGGCAAACGAAGAACTGATAACGAACCATGAAATGTCCATATTGCAGTAAGGTGAACAGTAAGGTCGTTGACTCAAGGATAGCGAGGGACGGAGATACTGTCAGGCGACGACGTGAATGCCTTTCGTGCAGCAGGAGATTTACCACTTATGAGCGGGTTGAACGATTGCCTCTGGTTCTGATCAAGAAGGATGGAAGGCGGGAGAGGTTTAATCGCACGAAGGTGCTTGCGGGGATGCAAAAAGCATGCGAAAAGCGAAACATCAGTATCAACACCCTTGAACAGTTCGTGGATGAACTGGAAAAGGAACTCCAGGAGATGGGCGAAAAAGAGATTCCGTCTTCCGTAGTGGGAGAACTGGTAATGAGAAAACTCCATGATCTTGATGATGTTGCCTATGTTCGATTTGCCTCGGTTTATCGGGAATTTAAAGATATTAACGACTTTATGGCTGAAGTCAGGGAATTGCTTGACACACCACGGAAAAGCTTGCCAGCTGGTTAAGAAAGTTCCGACTCACCGGTCGGCCTCTTTCTCTGCGAAACTCGGCCTAACGGCCGCAAACAGTCCAGAATCTGTCTTCTATGCAGGCTGCGCTCTTCGCCCGGATGGGTATCCCGAGCATATCATCATAGTCGTTCAAAGGCGTCTTTCGAAGCTCTCTATGGAGGACTGCACATAGGCTTTGATAGCCGTGGATGTAAAGTACATGAAAATGGCCCTTGAGCTGGCCGAAAAGGGACGTGGCTGGACATCTCCCAATCCCATGGTTGGTGCTGTGGTTGTTAGGGGGTCGGAAGTAGTGGGAAAGGGTTTCCACAAGAAAGCAGGAGGGCCCCATGCCGAGATCCACGCACTCAACGATGCCGGTGAAAAGGCCAGAGGTGCCACGCTTTATGTGACGTTAGAGCCATGCAACCACGCTGGCAAAACACCCCCTTGCACAGGTGCTATCCTGAAAAGCGGGATCAAGCGGGTTGTGGCAGGGATGAAAGATCCGAACCCGCGAGTTACAGGGGGAGGATTAGCCTTCCTTGAAAGGCACGGCCTTGATGTGGTGTCGGGAGTATGCGAGGATGAATGCCGCCGCTTAAATGAGAGCTTTATCAAATACTCACTTACCTCTCTTCCTTTTGTTATCCTGAAATGCGCTTCTACCCTTGATGGTTACATCGCCACGCGAACGGGGGATTCAAAATGGATAACTAATCCGCAATCAAGGCAATTCGCCCACGAGCTTCGTCACGCAGTCGATGCCATCGTCGTCGGCGTTGGCACGGTTATCAAGGACAATCCCCGGCTTACCACCCGCCTTGAAGGGCGCAGATGTTCAGATCCGATAAGGATTGTACTTGACACCTACCTTTCCATACCGGACGATGCGAGGCTATTGCACCTTTCTTCCGACTCTGATACCCTTATTGTGACAGGCCATGCTATCCCGGAAGAGAGAAGAAAGGCCCTTGAGAAAAGTGGTGTGCGTTTCCTTACAACCGATACCGAAGGTGACAAAATTGATCTTGAGGCCTTACTGAGGGAGCTTGGCAGGATGGAAATTACAAGCTTGCTGATTGAAGGCGGGAGTCATGTCATTGGCTCGGCCATGAGAGCCGGCATTGTAGACAAGATCTACATGTTTTATGGGCCCAGGATTTACGGTGGAGATGACGGAGTTCCCGTTTGTGCCGGTCCTGGGGTGGACTCGATAGCTGATGCCATAAGGCTCAAAAGGATTTCCGTTCGGCGATTTGGAGATGACGTACTGGTTGAAGGATATCTGTAACTGCTTGGGTTCACGGTTCCGGCCTGTCCGCTCATTACCTCTGTTTGTTGAAAGGGCTAAAGTGATACTCAAAATCTAAACTGATACGTAATCGCCAATCCTGTGAAGGGGGAAAGCAAGACTCCGTGTTTACCGGTATTGTAGAGGGCCTTGGGACAGTTAAGTCGGTAGTCCGCAGGCAAGGGGGTCTGAGGATAGCTGTTCGTGCAGGCTTTCCTCTGGACAACCTTTGTATTGGTGATAGCATTTGTGTAAGCGGCGCCTGCCTGACTGTAGTTCATTTCAGCAACAATACATTTGATGTTGATATCGCCCCTGAAACACTCTCCAGGACCACTCTCGGACGGCTCAGCGTGGGCGACCTGGTAAATCTGGAGCGGGCACTGCGGCTTGGGGAGCGCCTCGGCGGCCATTTAGTGACCGGGCATGTGGATGGGATCGGCACAGTTCGGGCGCGGCGGCCGGCGGGCAATGCAATCCTTTTTACGTTTGTCGCTTCCGAAGAGCTTTCTCGGTATATCATTCAGAAGGGTTCGGTTGCTGTTGATGGTATCAGTCTTACTGTAAACGCTTGTCATCAGGCCACCTTTGATGTTAGTATCGTTCCTCACACGCTCAATACGACCACTATGGGCTTTAAGAAGCCGGGTGACCGGGTAAATATTGAGACCGACATAGTTGGAAAGTATGTGGAGCGTTTCACTCAGGCTTTTGCCGGGGGATCGAAAGTAGGTAAAGGCAAAGACTCATCTATTGAAACAGTACTGAAAGAAGAAGGATTTATATAAGCAGGTGCGAGGGAGATAAAATGGGACACATATCTGTAGAACAGGCCATCGAAGACATAAAAAATGGCAAGATGGTTATATTGGTGGATGATGAGGACCGGGAAAATGAGGGTGACCTAACGATGGCAGCGGAAAAGGTCACACCAGAGGCCATTAACTTTATGAGCATGTACGGCAGGGGGCTGATTTGCCTGTCGCTTACCCGTGAAAAGGCAGATGCCCTTGCTTTGCCCCCCATGGTGGAGAAGAACACATCTCGCTATGAAACGGCTTTTACCATTTCCATCGACGCCAGAAAGGGTGTAAGCACGGGGATTTCAGCCGCCGATAGGGCAAGAACAATCCTTACAGCAGTGGCAGATGACGCTAAACCACACGATCTTGTCAGGCCAGGGCACGTGTTTCCGCTTCGGGCTAAGAAAGGTGGCGTTATTGTGCGAAGCGGCCAGACCGAGGGGGCTGTCGACCTGGCAAGGCTTGCGGGGTTGAAACCGGCAGGGGTAATCTGTGAAATCATGAACGATGATGGCACAATGGCCCGAATGCCAGACCTGGAGAAATTCTCAGAAAGGCATAAGATTGGAATCTGTACCATTGCGGATCTGATTGAGTATAGGCTGAGAACCGAGTGTTTTGTGCACCCTGTTGCCACTACGGTCATCCCGACCTCTATTGCAGGTGAGTTCAGCACCACGGTTTATAAAAATGATGTGGATGATCTGCTGCATATTGCCCTGGTGAAAGGGGAGATCAACCCTGAAAAGGCTGTCTTGGTCCGTGTGCACTCGGAGTGTCTAACTGGCGATGTATTCGGTTCCATGCGGTGTGACTGTGGAGAACAACTCCATGCTGCCATGAAAATGATCGAACAGGAAGGTGAGGGGGTGCTTCTTTATATCCGACAGGAAGGCCGTGGTATAGGCTTATGCAATAAGATAAAAGCATACGCCTTGCAGGACCAGGGGCATGATACGGTTGAGGCCAATGAGCTTCTCGGGTTTAAGCCTGACCTGAGAAATTACGGTATCGGCGCCCAAATATTGGCCCATTTAGGTGTTCGCAAGATGCGCCTGATGACCAACAATCCAAAGAAGATCGTTGGGCTTCAAGGTTATGGCCTGACAGTTGTGCAGCAAGTGCCTATCGAAATGAAACCAAACAAGTACAATGAGGCTTATCTGAGTTGCAAGAAGTCAAAGATGGGACATCTTTTGAAACTTGAGGCTAAACGCTGAAGGAGGGACAGCCATGCCAAATGTATTTGAAGGAAAAATATCCGGTGAAGGGAAGCGCTTTGCCGTGATTGTCAGCCGTTTCAATGACTTCATCAGCCATCGGCTTGTGAACGGGGCGCTTGACGCACTTGGTCGTCACGGTGCCGATGATGAGAATATAGATGTTGTCAAGGTGCCGGGTTGCTTTGAGATTCCCTTCATGGCAAAGAAGATGGCTCAGAGCGGGAGATATAACGCCGTCATCTGTCTTGGGGCTGTGATCCGGGGCTCCACACCGCACTTTGAATACATCAGTGTGCAAGTTTCCAGAGGCATCGCATCAGCCGGTGTTGAGTCAGGAATCCCTGTCATCTTTGGCGTGATTACGGCAGACACTCTGGAACAGGCTATCGAGAGGGCGGGCTCAAAGGCAGGCAACAAAGGCTGGGATGCGGCTGTGGCAGCTATGGAGATGGCTAATCTGATGGACTCTGTTCCCACTTATACTTAGTTAAGGTTTGAGTCTTCAGGTTTCTGACACCTGAGACCTGAACACTCGGGCGAAGCCGCTAAGCTCGCACTTAGACTTACACAAGGTACGTGTTATAATTGATGGGAAATCGCCGGCGCTCAAGAGAGCTTGCGATGCAGGTTCTTTTTCAGATGGAGATAAACAAGGACGACTCGATGGAAGCTGTCGAGTTGTTTTGCAAACACTTCAAGGTGTCCAGGAAGTTAAGGCCGTTCTTGCTCAAACTCGTCCAGGGTGTCAAGCAATATCAAGCTGAAATCGACGGTCTGATTGACGGCTTTTCAGACAAGTGGAAGATCAGCCGGATGTGCGGCGTAGACCGTAATCTTTTGCGATTGGCTGTTTATGAACTCCTCTATTGCGATGATATTCCGGCGAAAGTTACCATTAACGAAGCAATAGAGATAGCCAAGAGATTTGGGACAGAAAATTCCGGGGCGTTCATTAACGGCATTTTGGACAGCATTCGCATTTCCTTGAAAGAAGAAAAGGCCAGAGATGAAAATAGGGTTTATGAATAACCCATCGGCTTCCGTGTATGATGAGATAGTCTCCTTTGGGGAATTCCAATCCGACTTCCTGGACCTTACCATAGAAGGACCTAAAGCCCTTGACCTGGATGTGGACAGGGTGAGGGATCTCCTTGACCAATATGACCTTTCTGTCGTGGGACATACAGATCCATGCCTTCCCTATGCTTACCCGGTCAGTGGAATACGGAAAGCGTGCTTTGAGGAACTGCAAAGGTGTGCCAAGATATTTTCTGCTCTGGGAGCAACAATCATGAATATCCATCCGTGCTATGCCTGCCCGCCTAACGCCAAGCACGATCTTGTAAAATTAAATATTGACGCCCTGAAACCTATCGCGAGAATGGCTAAGAGTTTTGGCCTTACCCTTGTTTATGAAAACTTCACGGCTCCATTTGACTCTGTTTCGACATATGAGGCGCTTTTGAGTGAAATTCCGGATCTTGCCGTGCATCTGGATTTCGGGCACGCAAATATGGGACGGGATAGCGGCGAGACATTTTGCAAGTGCTTCAAAGGGTATATCAAGCATGTACATTTTTCAGATAACCGATCAACTGCGGATCATCATATGCCGATAGGAGTTGGGAATATCGACTGGAAGGAGGCAGTTTCTGCCCTGAAATCTATAGGATATGACGGAACCATCACCCTGGAAGTATTTTGCAATGATCGCACTGTCCTATTCCAGTATTTAGAGGTGAGTAGAAAATATGTGCTTGAGCTTTGGAAACAAGTTAGGTAGATTGAAGTCCAACCTTAAAAAGGAGACGAAACATGGATAGAATAAAGGTGATGGTAAATGGTCTTCCCGGTAATATGGCTGTCAAAGCTGCTGAACACATCGTACAGGCTGATGACATGAAGTTGGTTCCCCACGCCCTCACCGGTCCGGAGATTACGGCAAAGGACGTGCAGATCGCTTCTGAAACCGTCAGACTGATCCGACCGGAGTCACGGCAGCAGATGATAGAATCTATTAAAAAGACCGAAGGCAATTTTGTCTGTGTTGATTACACCCATCCAAATGCCGTCAATGATAATGCATCCTTTTATTGTGAGAACGGTCTTCCTTTTGTCATGGGTACTACAGGGGGTGACAGGAAACTTCTGGTTGATACTGTCCGGGGATCTGAAAACTGTGCTGTGATTGCACCGAACATGGCCAAACAGATTGTAGCCTTCCAGGCCATGATGGAATATGCTGCCAACAACTTCCCTGGTGTATTTAAGGGATATAGCTTAGAAATCAAGGAAAGCCACCAGCGGGGGAAGGCTGATACCAGCGGCACGGCCAAGGCTATGATAGGCTACTTTAACCGATTGGGCATCCCCTTTGCCAAGGAAGAGATTATCATGGAGCGGGACCCCGAGGCCCAGCGGACCAAATGGGGTATCCCTGAGGCGTATCTGACCGGCCATGGATGGCACACCTACACACTGCGGTCTGAAGATGGCACCGTCTTTTTTCAGTTTACGCACAACGTCAACGGACGGGATATATACGCCAAGGGAACGCTCGACGCCATTCGTTATTTGGCGAAAAAGATTGATCAGGGGGCAAAGGGAGAGGTGTTTACCATGATAGATGTCCTGAAAGGTGTGTAGACAAAGCTGCTGCTGGGCTACTTTCCTATCGTTCGCTATAACCTTCTCAAACAGCAGTGATACCGAAAAAAGGAAAGGCTAACCCCGACTTGTCGGACTTGTCGGGGTTAGCCTCGGGCAGGAGGAAAGCGAATGAAGAAAACTCTTCACTGCGTTTGTCCTTAGCTGTAGCAAAGATGGTGCCAGGATGAAATATTGAAAGGAAAGAATTTCTTTTTTTGCGGTGTCCGCACAGATGAAATGTGGCTAACCGTCTTATTTTTCAGTATATTTGTCAGCGCCAAAGTTTCTCTTAATCCTGCCCAAATCGAATAAAATGACATCCCTGCCATGCGTTTTAATCCGGACGAAGCTTCTCCATTTGTCCAAATTTTCGTACAAATGGTGGTGCGTTTGCAGCTAATTCCCTGATAATACAAGTAATTATACCAGGTGCCAACTTTTTATACAGGTTGATTCTATTTTGTGAGTAAGTTCTTGATATAATAGCCAATAAGGCAATATGCCAACTTTTTATACAGTATGCTCGGGCCTACAGAAGGTTATGTTTTTTCAGCCGATACTGCAAGTTGGCTCGCGGAATTCCGAGAAGATTGGCTGCTCGAGACTGTACATTATTTGAAAGAAGGAGGGCTTTCTGGATCAGCCTTTTTTCAATGGCATCCAGCGCTTCAGGTAGCTTGGATAGCTTTTGCCAGTCTATCGGAATTTCGAGATCTGAAAAACTGATCAGTTCCCTCGGCAGATCGTCCATGGTTATCTCGTTCCCTTTGCAGAAAAGTACAGCACGTTCGATGGCATTTTCCAGTTCCCGCACGTTTCCCGGCCAGCGATGATTACACAGAAATTCCGTCGCCTCGGCAGAAATGCTTATCTCTCCCTTATCGGCTTTCCTGGCATATTTCTTGGCAAAGTAGGCTGTTAGAAGCGGAATGTCCTCTGTTCTTTCCCTTAGTGGAGGCAATTCGATGTGAACAACATTCAAGCGAAAGTACAGGTCTTCTCGGAAGGAATGGTTTTTTACCATTGTTTTGAGGTCCTTGTTTGTGGCCGCTATCAGACGTACATCAACGGTAATACTTTTTGTACCGCCCACCCGCTCAAAGGTCATCTCTTCTAATACCCGCAAGAGCTTTACCTGGACAGAAGGTGTCACCTCGCCGATTTCATCCAGAAACAATGTTCCCCCGTCTGCCAGTTCAAAACGACCTTTCCTCGTGGCGGTAGCACCTGTGAAGGCCCCCTTTTCGTGGCCGAATAGCTCGGTTTCCAGCAGGCTCTCAGCAAGTGCTGCACAACTGACCGCTATGAATGGTTTACTGCGGCGGGGACTGTTAAAGTGAATTGCCTTTGCGATCAACTCCTTGCCGGTACCGCTCTCACCCGTAACTAATACCGTTGCCCTGGTTGGAGCTACTTTTTGAATGATATCAAATATAGCCTGCATGGGTTTACTTTTTCCGATTATATTGTCAAAACGATAGCGCCCCTCCAACGCCTGAATTAGACGGCGATTTTCCTTTACCACCCTGTATGTTGCAACTGCTTTGTTGACGATTTGCTTGAGTGTCTCATTTTGAAAGGGCTTCTGGATAAAGTTAAAGGCTCCGAGCTGCATGGCTTCAACGGCTTTTTCCACCGTTCCATATGCCGTCATCACGACTACCGGCAACTCCGGTGCCCTTTCCTTGATCCGCTTTAAAAGCTCGATCCCATCCATGGAAGGCATCTTCATGTCTGTGAGGACGAGATCAACCTCTGTGACATCCATGATCTCAAGGGCACGCTGACCGTTATCTGCCGTGAGAACTTCATAGCCTTCCTCTGTCAGAAAAGCACTCAGCACAACAAGATAATTTTTTTCATCATCTACAACAAGAATGGTTTCCATCAGATACCGTTTTCCTACCTCATGCCGGAAGGGTGACCGTCACCTGAGCACCCTTTGGCTTGCGGTTCTCAATACGAATCGTACCGCCATGTCCTTCCACGATATTCTTTACGATGGGGAGCCCG
>Ga0164318_10003270_pt1 | contig 15311 bp, 18 predicted proteins | sample GuaBasSedimGuay9_FD_113734 | JGI IMG/M metagenome (GOLD analysis project Ga0164318, IMG submission 113734) | Subseafloor sediment microbial communities from Guaymas Basin, Gulf of California, Mexico - Guay9, Core 4571-4, 0-3 cm | ecosystem: Environmental > Aquatic > Marine > Hydrothermal vents...
ACAAAAAGACTTCTTAGTATATAATGCCCAAGATGTAATAGACCACTTAAAATCAATAGACAAGTTTGATACTGATATGCCTGAGATAAAGTATAAAAAGTTTTTTTCTTATGATAAAAATGGTGTTAAAAAATAAATAGAAAAGCTGATTAGTTTCAGCATTTCTTTCCAAGCATTTAAATTACCTCATCATCTTTCTTTAAAATTATTTATGATAATATTTTAAATGGAAACAATCAATACAACTACAATAACTGACAATCATATTAAAACAGAACAAAAAACAATAAAAGAGTTTTATAAATCTAGTAGAGTAAAAAATAAAATCTTAATCTTTAGTGTTGAGTACAACATGAACTATACAGAAACAAAACTTTCAACAGATGAAGAACCTTATATCACTTTAAATATATCAGCAGAAATCAGATATTTTCCAAGGATAGATAGTGAGTATAAAAACATATGGAACTTAAAAACTATGGTGGTGCCCAGTAATAAGTCCTGTACTCTAAATAGTAGTGTTATGATAAATCCACAATTTAGAGGCTTTGGAGTAGGAAAATTGGTTCTTCATGGTATGTTAAGTATTGCAAAAGATAAAATACCTAATTACTCACTAAAAGGAACTCTTGCGACAGGTGATGGCACTGGAGATAATGGAATAAGAAGAGATAAGCTTTATAAACACGTAGGCTTTAATATGGAAAAAGATGAGTTTAATATAGATAAGATTTCTAACTTAAAAATAAACCCAGTAGTGATAGATATTAAAAAGATGGATATTAAAGATGTCTTTGAAAATGAAACACTGAAAAAAGAAATAGAAAGTCTGTACAACATGGATGAGGATAGAGTTGAGAATATTATAAAGTGTAGTAGAGATAAGGGAATGTTGATAAAGATTATTATATTTTTAATAGTAATTCTTCCTGGTTTATTTACACTCTTCAATTCTTATGTTTAGCTTACTGTTCCCTAGGACAAAATTATTACCTTAATTTTATAAAACCCTCATCTTCTAATTGCTATGATTGTAGTGCAAAACAAATTTATGAAAGGAGAAAAACATGCAAAATTACTATTTAACAAAGAAAGAAGACAAGTGGGTATTAAGAAAAGAAAAAAGCACTACCAACTTAGTTTCAGAAGATACTAAAGAAGAAGCAACTGCTTCAATGATTAAGTATATGAAAAAAGGTAATAAAGAAGGCTCTGTAAGAATACACAAAGAGAATGGACAGTTTCAAGAAGAAAGAACATATCCAAGTTCTGCCGATCCTTCTTCAAGCCAAGGATAAAAAAACTACTAGTATTAAATATACTAAATCACTAGGCACTACAAGAGGTAATCTTTTAGTGCTTACAATCAATCATTGCCATAACTTTTATATTTATATAATATTTGTTTAGCTATACTCCCCGCCTATAAAATTAGTTATTAATAAAGGTTTCACAAAATGGATAAAAAAGGATTATTATCATCATTGGCAGTTTTTGCCTCACTTACTAAATCAAGCGATAATATTGTTGATGTATTACTACTTTTCATATATCAAGCAATTAAAACAAGAAAACTATATAAGTTCAGTGCTACTGAAATGACTAGAGTGCTAAAAGAAATTTATGTATTCGATATACCTACGGCAGTAATTACTACAGCAATAGGAAAAATAGAATTTGTTACCAAGAATCAAGGAATATTTACAGTTGATGATATCCCTCGGCTTGATGTGTATGATATAGAAGATGAAGAAAATAAACATAAGCAAGATAGTGATGATATATTAAATGAACTAGTAGGGTATATTAAAGAAAGAGATGAAGATGTAAGTAAAAAAGCAGTGGTTAGAGAGTTTACTGATTTTATGCTTGATAAGGGTAGTAAATCAAAATATTCTAACTATATTTCTGCATTTGTTGTGGAACACTCTAAAGATAAAGAGTTTAATGAAAAAATAAAAATTATTAAAGAGGGGACTATACTTTATAATGGACTAAAATATAAACATGCTAACGGTAAATCTTGGAAGAATAGAATTCATATTTATCTGCACACAGATATGCTTTGTCATTTAGGTGGGTATGATGGTGCTGTAAGAAAGTTGTTAGCAGAAGATTGTCTAGAGCTAGTTAAAGAAGCCAATGGAGTTAAGAAGAATATATTCTTTTATTATATGGATGAGGTAGAAGAGGAGATGGATTACTTTTTTGAAACTGCAAGAAAAATTATAAACAAAGAAATCCCATTAAATAAACCAGACAATGCTATCGCAACAATAAGCAAAATGTGTAAAACTCCTATGGAAGTAACTATTGAAAAAACTAAATTTTATAGAATGTTAGAAACTTTTGGGATATTAAAAAATCCAAATAGTTTAAATGTATATGGAGCTGAAAACTATAAATATAATATTGAATCTAAATTATTATTAGATAAGCACCTTCAGGACGAGGACCCAGAACAGATAAAATCTTATATGGATACATTGAATTATATAAGTATAGAAAGAGGTGAGAGAGCAGAAAATGGCTTTGAAGACGTTGGAAGCATACTACTGACTAACAACTATAAGATTAGAAATATTTCATGGGATGAAGAAGCAAAATTAAGAATACCTCTAGCTACAAGCTTACAATTTTTAACTAATCATTTGTGGTACAAACTAAATAAAAGTTTTATATGTGATAAAGTACCTTTAACTTTTGATGTTATGACAAAAGCTAGAGTAATATTATCTTCTAATGTTAGTGATAAAATAAATAAAGAGTATGATGAGCTAGAGAAAAAATTAGATAATGAAGAATTTGATGAGCAAGATGGTAAGGCTATGCTTTATGAATTAAGAGAAAGGAGCAAACTCCCAGAAGAAATTCATGCAGATGTTATAGACGATGTATTAGAAACACTTACTAATGGTATAGAAGAGTACAGCTTTTTACATACTAAGCTAAAAAAAGAACACATTAAGAGTTTAGCTGAGGGGAAAGTATTAGAGAATGATCTAGAAAAAGAAAAAGCTTCTGGAACAATTCAAAGAGAAAAAATAGAAGAGATGGAATGTAACTTATTGAAAGAAAAAAAAGAAAGACTTAAACTCTTAAAAGAGAAAAAGCAAAAAATTATAAGTGCAGCAAAGAAAAGAATCTCAAAATTTAATAAAATTGTTGCATTTTCTGCAGTAATCTATCTTTTAATTATTCCATTTATAATTTATAAATTTGGGTGGAACAATATAGAGCAATTTACTTTTATATTTTTGTTTTTTCTTCCTACTGCATTTACTTTTATGTATTCTTTCTATACAGGCAATAAATTCAAAGTGAACAAGATTCGCAGCACTAAGGAAAAAAATTATCTTAAAGAAGAGATGAAAAAAGCAGATTTTAACGAAGAATCTATAGTTTTACTAAAAGATGAGATTAAAAAAATGGAAGAAGAACAAACAGAAGAATAAAAGACTGTTTGATTTTTCTTTAGTATGTAAGAAGTTTGTTTAATTTTTAATGAACTAAACTAAAGTAACCTTTTTTTACAACAAATAGGTCATACTTAGTTACAACTGCTTCCATTTTTGCTTGAGTAGTATTATATTTTCTAGATAAATTATTGATATGCGAGAATTGATATCTGCCATCTTTTTGTTCTCTTAGAGTTTCCGATAAAATAAGATATATTCCATACCCTTCACATCCAAGCTCGTCTATTAATTTCATACTTTTTAAACTGTCTTTATCAGCACTTTCCATATTTTCTCTCCTATATATTTTAGATGAGGTAATTATGTACTAATAATATAATTATGTCAAACGCATGTGCACGCAAATAGGAACAAGTAGACATAAATAGACTTACATATTAAAAGTATTTAGATGTATTTAGATGTATTTAGAAGTATTTAGAAGTATCTAGGCATAACTAGACACAATTATGCATAAAAATAAGCGAAAACTACTTTTTTTATATTTAAATGACAAGTGTAACTTCACGTAACTATTAGTGCTATTATATGTGACCTAATCTTATTTCCATAACTGTTTGTGCTAATACAGTATCTGCACTATGATAAAAATTTAGAATATTTTCTTTATCTGCTGCTATATCATAATCATGTTCTTTTAGTAATTCTTTTGCCCTTTGTGGAAGACTATTGAAATTCTCAAATTTATTTTTATGCATTCTCTCGTAAGGCAATTTATGTTCTTTTATTAGTGTTTTTCTTTCTCTATTAAGTCTTGAGAGTTCCAGGTTATAATATCTATAATCCTCATCACTAATATATCTTTTTGGCCATAAAGTATTAGAAAATTCTGCTTTGATTTTCTCTAATTCTTTTTTAATGTCAATAATTTTTTGTTCTACTTCATCTATTCTCATAATTCAATTGTATCATAAGAATTGCACAAAATAGAAATTTTGAATAATTCCATTTAACTTTTATGTTGTATATGACATTAAACGGCTAGTTCTAACTGTTAAGTACACATTTGAAAATGGACTGAACCATACTCAAATTTATACTTATTTTTCTAATATATGGACAAAATATTTAAACTATAATCTTTTTATTTACTGATGTTTCAAGTGTTCATATTCTTGAAACTTACAGGCATAGTAAGTTGGTATCAGTTTTTGTCTAATACGATTGGTTTAATTTCATTTGCTTCTTTAACTTTTCTCTCTCGTTCACTATTTAAATATTCTGCAATACTAACAGCATTAAAGTCAAGGAAATTCATAACTGATTCCATTTTTTCATTCCAACAGTCACATTCTAAAACATAATCTTTACTATTAAGAGATATTCTTTCTACTCCACTACTCTCAAAAGCATTTGAATCTACTTTTAAATCTTTTAAATTATCAACACTCTTTGTATCTTCATAGTATTTCTTTCCACATTCACATTCTTCATATATACTAGAACCACCAATTGTAAATGCTGATATGAAGTTATCTTTCTTATCCATAATTTTCCTTTGAATTTTTAGTAATTTTGTATTAGTTTATCCCTGAAATTCTTGTGACATAGCTTTGTCATATTCTTCTCTACTTATCCATTTTGGTGTAATAGTAATACTATTTCCAATCTCACCATCATCTAGTTCCCCATCTGTAAAACATTGAATAGCTTGATTTATTTCATTAAGATTATTAGCTATAACCCAACCATCAGAAGTTTCATTTTGTACTTTATAGATTTTCACTTTACCATCTACTTCTTCTTTCTCTAGTGGCTCTAAGTATCTAATAGTTTTATTATTATTTTCAGCAAACTCAATTTCTATTTTAGTAGATTCTCCAATGTAGCCATTTACATTTAAAACCAATACCTCATCAGCAAGTAAAATTTTATCTAAATGAAGTTCGTCAAATGTTTTCTTTTCCGTACCATTCATATCTAAGCCTTGCAAGTGTCCAAACATAGCTACAGATAAAACTATATTCCCTTTTCCTGATTCAACTCTATTGGCATTATCGTAAGCATCTTTGAACTTTGTAGAACCACAAAGACAAACTATTTTTCTATTTTTCATTTTATTTCCTTTTTTTTAAATCTACATGTATTATACTTGAGTTTTTCTTAAAGGTAGGTTAATACACCTACTATAATATTAATGTTTATTCATTTAAACCAATACCTATGTTTAGTTTTTTTAAGAGTCCTAATATAAAATTAGTATCATCTGCAGATAAGCAATGATTGTATTTCCCTTTTAACTGAACTAGAGAATTATTTCTCACCTCAGCACATGCAAAAAGAGTATTTTTACTATACAATCCTATAATAATAAGTTCTTTAGAGAATATATCTCTACCATAAGAACTTACACAATGATGAAGTTTCTCACCATAAATATTCAGAGCATTACTATTGCGTGGTAATTCAAACACTGCATCACTTTTGGAAGCAAGTGCATTTAGCTGTTTGATTAACAGCTTACTCTTTCTATTATAAACAGGAGTGAAGTCAAGAAAAGAAACTCTGTTTGAAAGCCTATAGTTTAGTGCTAAAAAATCGTGAATTCCTTTAAAAATATCTAAGGGTCTATTTTTTCTAAAATTTTTATTTTTAACTAGAGCAGAAGCTTCCCTCTTAGAAAATCTAAAAAGTGATTTATTACCATCTCTTAAATATTTGGCTACTGCTGAGGTATCTATATTGTCATAATTGATTAGTGTAATATTATTAGCAAACATATTTTCACCATATAATAATATACCTGTATAGAAAAATATATCTATAAAATATTTTGTGTCATAAGAATAGTTTTCATCATCACTAGCACCACATCTCAAAGCTCTTGCTATTTCTTCTATAAAGAAAGTGGAACGCAATATTTTCACTATGTTATTTGGGTCCTTTAAGTGCTTTCCTATTCCATAGTGCACTAATAAGTGATTATTATTTATACATATTGATCTGTCATTCATTATTTTAAAAAAAACACTTCTTACTGACTTAGTACTACAATGAAGATATAGTGATTTAAAAAGAGATTCATGGCAAAGATTCATGTTAGCAGTAGCAAACGCAAAACTATTGCCATAAATATTAAGAGAATCAAATTGTTCATTTGTATTTTTTAATAAAACTGGTAATACTAATTCTCGTAAGAAGTCATTAGTTTCGTTTAATATTACTTGGCCATAACTTTTTTTATTAGGTGATGTTAGATATTTTCTTATTATTCCAGTATTTTTACTAATTGTATATTTATGAGTGGTTCTATTATATACTTCAACTATAGATAAATTATCAATATTAAATAACGCACTATGAGATAATACTGTTATGGTATCTTCATCTTCAGTCATGGACTGTATAGAAATATCACCTTGAGTAAGTTTATTTGTTAGAAAATTACTATTTTTACATTCAGGACAATAGAAACTACGATATAACTTATATATCCTATCATCTTGATCTGAACCTCTGCTATCATAAAACTCTCTAGCCTCTTCTAATTTTAGCTTAGTATTTTTTCCACAAATGCATTGCGAAGTAAGGTATATACCTATAGAACTTCCCTCTATAAATATGTGACCAATATGTAGTGAGCCTTGATATCCAAAATCTTCGCAAAATTTTAAAGTTTCTATATTATTTATGTTATTTTCCTTTTGAAAGCATTTTATACATATTTCCACTAGCACAAGTATTGTAAGCCATTAAGTATCTTGCTTTAGAACTTTTTAAATCTTTATTAAATCCCAAGTAACCATTTTCTAAAAATGTAGCTGCTATATAATTACCATAACAACTTCTCTCAATAGGCATACTTTTGATTAAATTAGTAACTAGTCTTATATATTCTTTTTTATATAGACCTGTATCTTTTTTTAACAGTCCCTCTAGATAATTATTCATTACAGGTGATTTGTAATTTGTTCTAGATAATAAGAATTCCAATAGAGCTTCACGAGAAAGCAAGTTACCATTAAAAGCACTCTTAGATAATAAACTAATTGCTTTATTAAAATCTGGTACCTTAATTGTGTATTTTGTAATGTTCTGGAGATCCATTGTACTTATTTCAGACTTCTTACATTTATCATATGGACAATTATCTAATACTTTTTGAATAGAAGTGAAGCCTTTCTCACCTTTTAGATACATAATCCCATTAATATAATCATCATCTTGTATCCAGATATCTCTTTGTGAAATTTCTGCCATAGCAATAGACAATAAACTTAAATTTACTAGAATTACAAATACTATATTTTTACTTTTCATTTTTTCTCCTTGAACTTATCTTTTTTACACCATGAGATAATACAAGTATTAATAATATTATATAGGTCCACATATGAAATGCTTTTAAAGTGATAAAAAATTCTTTAGAAACATCTACATATAATCTAGAGTACATGATAATACCACTATATATTAAGATTAAAGATACTGTAATCAATATGGCCACTATTATTGTATTTGCTAAATCTCTTTTACTTTTATTTCTAACGAACTGTATAAAAGAAAGTATTACACCAAGTAAAAAAAACATACCAATATAAAAATGCCAATCCCAAGTAACTCTTCTGATAACTTGAGCAATAAAAAATTGATCTGCAGGAGCGATTGTAATTTCTAAAATTCCTAATGCGTGCTGAAGACCTATCATAATAGATTCTTTAGAAAAAAAGAATTCTGCAGCTAAAGCTGTCATAACTAGCCCTAAAAGAGCAATTACTATAATAATATGGGTAAGTATCCTTTTATTCATAATTTACTTCACACTCATTGCAAATAGTCTATTAGGATACATAAAAGGGTAAGGCATTTTAATTAAATAAACTTCGTCCTTATAATTAATAAGCATTGTGTCAATGAACTCTTTATTTGGAAGCTGCTCTTTTGTAAGATTTAATACATTTCCCACTTCTGCGAAAGGGTGGCCAGAAACAATATTGTATTTTAGCTTCTCTGAAACTAAATTTTTTGGAGTACTTGTAATATCTGAAGTATAAGAATAAAGTAAATTACCACTATTATTATACATAAAAACTTCTACTTCATCTGGTTCAGGGAATATAATACCTAATTGGACAATTGCATTTTCCCATAATCTATAGTAATTATATTGTTCACTACTCCCTTTAACTTGTCTTTCATAACAAGCTTTATATTTGCAATCATTTTCCTTGTTAAACCATAATGGATAATCTGGAACGGAATTATATTCAGGCATCAGTGCAGGAAGCAATATTTTATTATCTACAAAAAGAGCATCACTTTTATAATGAGTTCTATGTTTAATTTTTCTTCCACTCCAAATTTCTTCTCTTTCATTCGCAAGAGCTACTATATATATGTTATTTTTATTAGAGTTAAATTTCTTTTTAAAATTTATAGTTCCTGGAATATGTGATGAGGTATAGATATTATTATCATATTTGAATTTTAGACTAGGATTGTGCATTTGTTTTATTTCTATTAGTTTTGTATTGTTGCTAGAAGATTTTATTATAAATAGATCATCATCCAATTCACCAGATAATTTTATAGAGAATTGATTAGACAACAAAGAAGAGGAAACAATAAACAACAATAATAATTTACGCATTAAAATATCCTTTGATTTTATATTAACACAATATTAACATAATATTAATTAATATACTGAAGGGCTCTCTGCTCTATTGAATCTTTGCTTATGATTTTACTATCTCTCATTGTAGTAGCATATTCGTCTTCTGTAGCAAATATTTCAATACATGCTTTTCCTATTAATAAAATGTTACCATTTTGAAGAGTAACTTTATCTCCTATGTTGTCATTGTTTTTATTTTCTGCAGGTGTTATTGTTTCTATCATTTTTTTTCCTTTTTTTTGATTTTTTGATTTTTGTAGTTTGAGTGCACTAAAAATCAATTAGTATTAATTATTGAAGTAAAAAATACTAATTGATTCTGTAATATTATGAGTTGTTATTTGTTAGAGAGTTGTTATTTATAATACTTTTATAAAAAAAGATGATGATTCTATATTTTTCTTTATTACAGATATAATATTTGTAGATGTTATAGAAGATTGTGCTTTGGTGAGTTCTGCTTGCTTAAACACAGTATATATCTGCTTGCTTAATTTTTGCCTATTGTAGGTTAGGTCATTAGATAGAAGAAATATCTTATCTTCTTTATTAAACAATTTTTTTAACAATACAAGAGCACTATGCATAATCTTTCCATGTTCATTTAATATAGCTATACAAGATTCATCTTCTGTGATGACAGATAATACATAGTTTCCAATATCGGAGTCTTTTTTAATGCTTATATCTTTCAATTCTAAATTATTAAGTTTTTTAATCTCAATAAATAAAAATGGAATTATGAAGTAAGGAATTAATTTTCCTCTATTTGATGCCGTTTTAGGAATAGTACTTATTAGTATTTTAAATCTTTGAAAAACTGGTGTTAACTTCTGATCCTCAAAAAGTAAAGTTGGAGTATTATTGTTTCTCCTATTAGAAATCATTATATTAATTTCTTCAAATAGTTTTTCATCTATCCAATTATTTTTAAGAGAATCTTCAAGAAGCAACTCTAATGTTCTTACTTTGTTTAAAAATGACTTCAAAGAATAATTATTTATTTTGCTTTCAAAGTATTCTTTAAAATCATTTCCTCTATTGATATATATTGCTAATCTGCTATACTCAGTATTATAAATATCAGTCTTTTTAGTCAAAATATTTCCTTCTATAGAATGTTATTATTTGAAATAATAACCCATTGTAGCAAATAAGTAGTAAAAATATACTGATAATTAATTTCTCTCTTTCTCAAAACCTTACTTGCTACGTCTTTTGCATTTTATTATTTTTGAGCAACAGCGTAAATTTTAGCTAACTCTTCTCTTAATGTAGATACCTTTTTAGTTCCAATAACTATATCCGCATTTTTACAAGCAGTAATTAGTTCGTCACCTTTAAGTTCATCCACCATAGCGGTAGCAGTTGATAAATCTTCTGGATCTATTTCAACAGCTTTTGTTTCTTCTTTTGCAGCTTCAGTAGTTGTTTCTTCTGTAACAGCTTTAGTTTCTTCTTTAGATTCTTCTGCAACTTCAGTAGTTGCAATAGCTTCTACAACAGGAGCAGCAACTTTTTCTTCAGTATTTTCTTCACTCGCTTCAGTAGTTTTATTTACTACAGCAGGTGTTTTATCTTTTTTCTTTTCTTTTTTCTTTTCTTTTTTACTCTTTTGTTCATTTTGAGTTTTAGAATCAATTAAACCTTGAAGTTCATCAACAGATAAATTCTTAGCCATTTTTTTAAGCAAATCATTTTCAGTGTAAAGATTTTTATCATCCATTCTACCTCTATTTCTAGAAATAGAAGAATAAAGAGTTCCAATATGTCTTAAGATAGTTCTTAAGTCACCAAAAAGTGCAAGGTTACTATCATAAGATTTTTGAACATGATTAGGAACATCAGACATTGAAAGACCTTTGTTAAAATTAATCTGAGCAGCACGAGCAATAGTTTCACGAATAGAATTATTCATATTTTCAGTTTGAATAGCAATATTAATAAAATCAACAGCTTCTTGTGTAGAAGTTTGAACTATTCGTACGCCAATATTTCTATTAGTCCAATCTTTAGACTTCATATCTGCAGCAGCAGAAATTCTATCAAAAAGTTCAGAGATTGAGTTAACAGTTTGAAGATCATTAACATCTTTCCAATCAATAGTATCAATAAAAGCAGTTAATTTAGGCAAATTTTCACTTGCAAAAGATTGAGTTCTTTTAAGATAATCTTGTGCTTTCTGTGCTTTGTTAGCCTTAAAGTCTTTATCACTCAATTTAGGAGCAACAGAATTAGTATTTTTATTTTTAGGTTTTTTAGTTTTCTTTTGATTAGTAGAAGGTTTAACTTCAGTTGAAGTTTTATTATCATTTTGTGTCATATTTTTTCCTTTATGTAAAGGCAAATAGAACAGCAAGTAGTGTTTAAAAATAAACACAAGTTTTGAGAAATATACAAACACAAATGTTTGCTAACAAAATTAATTAAAAGTATTAGTGAAAGTATACAAAAAAAAATATTAAAAGTCAATAAAGTTTATTTGATAGTATTAGAGCCAATAACTAAGAATTCTAAAAAAATCAGAATAGAGAATATAAAAAAGTAAATTTTTTCTTTAAAGCCACCAATAACACCACGCAAAATTTTTGGAAAAAGTTGAACTCTTGATTCGGCTTCACCAAAAGGAAAGAAGTAATTATTAATACCACCTTTAAAATAAGAGTCACCAATAAGAAAATCTCCAAGATGATGAAAGAAAATACCAAGAGCAAGACCTAGAGATAAAAGAAACATTTGAAATCCAATATATTCAAAGAAAAATATACTTAAAAAAACAATGGCCACTGGAAAAATTAATTTATGAGTTATACCTCTATGAGTCAAAGAGTTTAAAAAAATCAGAATAATAATAAGACATAATGCACCAAGGATAAAATAAGATACATAGATATTCTTTAAAAAATAAAAAACACCTATAGCTGCAATAAGCAATGAAAATAAAAATCCATAAAGTTTTCTTGAGATAAAAGAATTAGGTTCATCAATATCTGGAAGTACAGAACCTATGGCAATCGAAATTATATAAAAAGGTAAAATTGACAATGGTAAAATTGATAGCATTAAAATAGGAGCAATAGCAAATGGCAATAGTCCTAAAAATATTGAAGAGTTCATATGAGTTTTTGCTTGCATTATATTTCCTTTATTAAAATATGTTAGTTAGAATATTATCATAAAAATTTTTAAAAACAAAATAGTAAATTATGAAATCGTTAAACGAAATAGTAATAGTTAAAAATTAAATTATTGTATCTGTTTACGAACAATTAATAAATAATCTTGAAGTCTTTTAATATATTTTTTATTGTGCTTTGGAGTCTTAGAGTGATATCTTGCAACTGCTTCCCAATTCCATCCATTCTTCGTAATATTTTTTTCTATGAATCCACAAGCTTTAAAATATGATTTATCAAAATTAAAAAATATGTTTAAATTATCAGAGTGATAATAATTGTTAATTTGATATGCTCCTAAGTCTAAATTTAAAATATCTTTTTTTATAAGTTCTTGAGATATCTTAATACAATTTTTTTTATTAAGACAATCAATTAAATTATTAGAAATTTCTTTATGATTAAATTTTTTAATGATATTGTAAAATAGTTTTTTCTTTTCTTTGGAATTGTTTCTAATTAAAAATTCATATCCTATTTTTCTTTTCTTTGTTTTTTCAGATAGTAAAATTGAATACATAATCTCATCAGGAATAAAACAACTTTTTTTTATAGAACTATTAGCAGTTAAATTTAAATTAAAAATCAGTAAAGTTAAAATTAAAAATCTTAATAATAAATGTTTCATATGGTCTATCCTTTTAAATAAATATTTTAAAATAAATTTTTATTGTTTAAGCTAAAATTGAAAAACATTCTACTAAGATTTTATTAATATTTAATTAAATAAAAAAAGGAAAAGAAAATGAGTATAAAGAAAATAGAGAAAAAGATTAAACAAACAAATGAGAAAATAAAAAATCTCAATGAGGAAATTGAAAACAACAATAAGGAATTTGATGAACAGATTATAGAAGTAGAATCTGCAAATAAAAAACTTATATTAAATCTTAATACAAAGAAGAAAGAAAAAATATCAGCTATCAGAAGTAAAAAAATAGCTAAGAGTAAAAAGCCAGAAGATGCTAAAAAGATATTAGAAGAGGGTAAAAAAACAATAGCTTATGATATAGCCATTATGTATCAGAATAAAGAAGTAACACTGGAAGAGATGACGGAAGTGCTAAAGCTAGTTTAGGGAGTAAAAAACCTAACTTAATTGTTAAAATAATCTTTATATACTACGCCCCACAAAAAAACTCAAAAGAGAGCATTTTTGGCTCTCTATAGACCCCACAAAAAAAATTACCTTACTATAAGTATATTGTTAAAAACATCTTTATATACTACGCCCCACAAAAAAAACACTGCTTTTGACATGTAAAACCACAAAAACACTGCATTTTGGCGATAATGAGAAAAACATTTTTCTTAGCTTTGTGTATTTATCTTTAAGTTTCTTTTATTAATATTATGTTAATATTATGTTAATAAAAAGAAGGGATAATTTTTGGATAATAAAGATGGTTTAGATAGTCTGTTTCTCTCACTAAATAGCACAGAGAAAAGTGTTGACAATATTAAGAAAGCAGATATCTATTTAAACATCATAGGTGAAATATATATAAATATATTCAAGACTCCCAAGACAATAAAACATATTACCTTAGAACAATTAGCAATAATTTCATTGAGAGTTTATAGGAACATAAATAACATAGAATATGTAGATTTGGATGAGAGTGAACTAACAATAAAAGAATTGATAGAGACACTTTTTTTATCATTTTTTGTTAACAATAATCAAAAATTATTCCTAGATACTCCAACTGAAGTTTTACTAAAAAGATATAAAAACTTTTCAAAATTTATAGACATGATAGAGTTAAAAAAAGAAGTCACTCTTGAAATAATAAAGACTAAAAATATAGAGCAAGAAAACAATTTTCTATTTAACAAAGAAATGATGAAAGATATCTCTCAAGTAAAATCAGATTTACCACTGCACTCTTCACTTATATATGATATTAGTGTAGGGAATATTATAAAAAATGATGGAGAGTGTATGACTATTTTAGACTACGCAAAATCTACAAAAATGGAAATCCCTCAAATAGAAGATATATATAATTCAACTAAAGAATTGATACTTACAAAACTTAAAAGGATAAGAAAAAATGGATAATTATGAAAATATAGCATCTGTACTATGGGGCAATAAAGATTTAATTATTGCTGTTTTAATACTTGTGATAGTATTTATATATTACAAAAGTATAAAGACTGCACCAGAAGAGAATAGTATAAAAAAGAAGAGTGCAATCACAAAAAAAATAAACACAAATAATGCAAATTCAGAAGTAGATAAACTTCTGGAGAATCTAAGCAATTTAACAGAAGTTGCAGAAAATGCACCTTTAGTAGATGAGAACACTAGCTACTTTTCTAAGAAGATATTAGATGACCACAGACAGAACTTTGGTGAAGATGATGGAGTAGATATTCCAACTGAACTAATGGATGATATATTGTTAAGAGCACAAGAAAAACTAGGAAGTGTAGCTCAATATATTCAGAGGATAGATAGTGAAGGAAAAATAATTATTCCACTAGATGCTTTGGATTTTATAACAAGAAAGCATGAGCCTTTAATTACTCCAGATGGTACAATTAGAGTGTTGAATTTGTTGACATTAGAAGATGAGCTTCTTGAATCGATTAATAAAGGTAAGCCAATATTTTATATTGATGAAAAAGAAAATAGCATAAAAAGAATAGAACCTATAATGGCAAAAAAATTACTTACTAACAGTGGTGAAGTTACGGCAATTGAAGAATTAGCAACAATAAAGAAAATACATCAAGAGCTAGAACAAAACAACATATTACTATTTAATAACAATGAAGAGTATTCAGTGCAGAACAAAAAAAATAAAGAATATATAAAAGAACTAGAGGACCAGGTAAAAGAATTAAACATTAAAACAAAAACACAAGATGAAGTTCTGGAAAAAATAGATATTAATAAAATAGCAAAACAAATTAAAGAACAAATAGAACCTAAAAAAGAAACTACTAAAGTTGAAAATTCTAAAAAAGAAGAACAAATTAAAGAACAAATAGAACCTAAAAAAGAAACTACTAAAGTTGAAAATTCTA
>Ga0164318_10003271_pt1 | contig 15310 bp, 11 predicted proteins | sample GuaBasSedimGuay9_FD_113734 | JGI IMG/M metagenome (GOLD analysis project Ga0164318, IMG submission 113734) | Subseafloor sediment microbial communities from Guaymas Basin, Gulf of California, Mexico - Guay9, Core 4571-4, 0-3 cm | ecosystem: Environmental > Aquatic > Marine > Hydrothermal vents...
ATGGTCAACATGCCCCATAATGGTTACCACCGGCGGTCTCGACACAAGGTCCTCTTCCTTGTCTTTTTCTTCCGCGATCAGCTGTTCCTCCTGGAAAGAGCCAAGCTCCAGTTCAAACCCATACTCATCGGCAACCAGTGTTGCGGTCTCAAAATCTATGGACTGGTTGATATTCGCAACCACCCCAAGCCCCAGCAAGGTCTTTATCAGGTCGGTTCCCTTGGCACCCATGGCACGGGCAAGCTCAGCAACCGTAACAACTTCCTGAACCTTTATCCGTCGTTTTATCGCCTTGGGAACGGTAATTTCCGTATGTTTCTGTCCTCTCTTGGCCTCTTTTCCCTTTCTTGCGCCCTTTTTGTCCTTTCTCTTCGGCCCCTTTCCTTCGTAAAGGTCGGCACGTTCGAAAATCTCCTTTTTCTTGTGCCGTATACCGAGTTTGGGGACCTCTTTCTCTTTTTCAGCCTTCCCTTTCTTCTTTCTTTTCTTCGATGGTTTTACTTTTTTTGCTTCTTCCGCTACTTCTTTGGCAATCTCCAGCGGGGTAACAGCAGCGGCTTTCTTTCTCGGAGCGGGCTCAGCAGCTTCCTTGACCTCTTTCATCCCGCGGATTATTTCTCGAAGGGGTCCTTCCTCGGGTCGTTTTATTATCTTCGCCGGCTGCTCTCGTTTCTTTTTCTTTACTTTTTTGGGCTTGGACCTTTCTTCCGCTTTTTCTTCGGCAGCTTCTCCACCCTCTTTTTCCGGGAGAGGCGTCTCTGCTTCCTTCTTTTCCGCTTGAGTCGTTTCTACGGGTTCCTCAACCTTCTCCTCAATTCCAGGCTTTTCGGATTCAATCGATTCCTCAAGGCCCCCGGCGGGAACTTCGGGCACCTGTTCCTCCTCGGAAACCGGCACCACTTCTTCAGCCCCTTCCGCTGTTGCTTCAGGGGGGACCTCTTCTTCCACCTTGGTTTCAGGGGGCTTTTTCTCCACTTCAACCCGTTTTTTCCGGCGCCGTATGACGGTGGGCTTAATCCTCTTTTCCTCGACGACCTCGGCCACTGCCCCGGAAACAATCTTTCGTGCTTGCACGGCATCCTGCTCATCAAGCGTGCTCATATAATTTTTAATATCCATTCCTCCGGCCTGGAGCTTCTGCACAAGTTCCTTGCTGTCAAGACTTAGTTCCCGAGCCAGTTCGTAGACCCTCACTTTAGCCATACATTCCCCCAAAAATGATTCTCACAACCTCAACGCGCTCCCCGGACTATTTCAGCTCCTTTTTTCCTGAAGGATCTCCCGAGACGCTTCCCATTCTTCAGCTGTTCGATGCAACGCGTTTCATTGCACACATAGGCCCCTCGACCTGGGGCGCTACCGCTTCTATCCATGACAACACAACCATCTTCATTCAACACAAGACGAATCATTGAATTCTTGCTCCCTTTCCGGCCACATGCGATGCATGTGCGAATCGGGATATGCCTTTTTTCCCTACCCATATCGTTTAAGGCTCTTATGCATAGACTTGCGTCCAAAATGGGCGAAAAATTTCTTTTGTGCTCCTATTGAATGTCAAATATCAAATGACTAAATTCGGTCCATCCGGGTTACGGCCCTATTCCTTTGTCTCTCCATCCGCCTGAGGCTCTTCGTCTGCTTGTTGCTCTTCTCTATCATCTTCGGCAACAGTGTCTTCGCTTTCTTGTGTAGCCTCTTCTTCCGAGGCATCATTCTTCTCCGGCGTATATTCTTTGGCACTTTGAATGATGGCCTCTGCATCCTCTTCAGAAATATCACCCATGGACATCAATTCTTCTACGGTGGCCTCGGCCAAGTCTCCTGCAGATCGGAATCCCTCTTCAAAAAGATTCCCCGCCAACTTTTCGCCGACGCCCTCCACACTCAGCAGGGACATATAGTTCTCTTTCAGGGCATCGTTATAATGGGTCTCACTGGTAACATCCAGCTTCCACCCGGTTAATCTCGATGCCAGCCGGACATTTTGTCCCCGCTTCCCGATCGCCAGAGACAGTTGATCATCAGGGACCACAACCTCCATGGATTGATTGGTCTCATCCATGATCACCCGAACAATCTCAGCCGGTGCCAGGGCGTTACATATGAACTTCGCGGGATCTGGGTCCCACGTAACAATATCTATCTTTTCCCCACGCAGCTCCTGGACCACCGCCTGGACCCTGCTCCCTTTCACCCCCACACAGGCACCAACGGGGTCCACGTCCGATTCCTTCGAAGAGACGGCAATCTTTGCGCGGCTTCCCGGCTCACGGGCAACCTGCACAATCTGAACGATCCCCTCGGAGATCTCCGGCACCTCTGTCTCAAAGAGGGCCGAGAGAAAGTTCGGATGGGTTCTTGATAGGATAATTTGAGGTCCCCTGCTGAACTGTTTTACGTCAAGGATATACGCCCTGATCCGATCTCCCTGCCGGTATGATTCTCTTGGAATCTGTTCCCTGCCGGGAAGTTCAGCTTCAGTGCGCCCGAGATTGACGATGATTGCTCCCTTGTCAAAACGCTGGACGATACCGTTGATGATTTCTCCTCTTCTGTCCTTGAAGTCGTCGAAAACGATATCGCGCTCCGCCTCTTTGAGTCTCTGCATGATCACCTGTTTAGCGGACTGGGCGGCGATCCTGCCGAATGAACCCATATCCATCTTCATGCCAAGGCTGTCTCCCAGTTCGGACTCAGGATCCAGATCTCTGGCTTCTTCCAGGGACACCTGCAGGTGTTCGTCGGCTACCTCTGAAACCACTTCCTTGAATTCAAAGACTTCTATTTCACCCAGCTCATCATTGAAGCTTACTTCCAAATCGCGTTCAGCACCGAATGTCTTCCTGGCGGCTGCTTTCACCGCCTCTTCAAGGGCCTGGACAAGCACATCTTTTTCAACGCCTTTTTCCCGGCTTACGGTTTCTATCATCCTTTTCAAATCCGTTATCATTTTTCTCCTGCCCCTTTTACCTTTTGGCTATTCTCTATTCCCAAACCGCTCATTCGTAGACGAGATTTGCCTTGTCAATCCCATGGATCGGCAATACAGCCTTTCCCTTTTCAACCTCGACCGCGATCGTTCCTTCCTGCATTTCAATCAGCCGGCCGGTGAAGTTCCTGCGCCCTTCCACGGGGGTTTTCATCCTCACCTTCACTTTCTTCCCCATGGCCCACGCAAAATCCTTTTCCCTTTTCAGCCGTCGATTGAGCCCGGGAGAGGAAACCTCCAGCACATATCTTTCCGGAATAAGATCCTTCACATCAATCAGGACGCCAATTTCCCGGCTCACCCGTGCACAGTCATCAAGAGATACTCCGCCGGGCCGATCCATATACACCCTGAGCACCCTTCTCCCGCCTGGCCCGAAATATTCCACATCAATAAGCTCAAACCCCATTTCCTCAAGGACCGGTTCCACCAGCATGGTGATCTGATCGGTTATGGTGCCACCCGGTACGTTCATCCTTTATTCAACACTCCTGCCTTGAGACTACAGCCTATCTATATACAAAAAGCGGGCGAAAGGCCCGCTTCCTCATCTGCAGACTAGATTGTAGGGAGTATCTCCGTAACCACCCTTCGATGGTATGAGCCATCCAACGTCGAGCCCGCAATTTGAAGAAGCCGTTTTCCACAGGGAAGACTGACAACCTCAAAAAGGGAAGCAGGCCTCAAAGGCCTGGGAATGGAGCGGGCAACGGGGTTCGAACCCGCGACACCAAGCTTGGGAAGCTTGTACTCTACCAACTGAGCTATGCCCGCCCGGTTCCATTCACCCTTTCCCCGATAAACAGGTGGAAAGGATATTCAACGTGGCATTATAAGGTCATTCAATCTACCAGTCAAGCGCTAAATTTGCCCCCTTCAGGGCTTGACAAATGTGCCGCCTGCATATAACATTTTGACATTACTCAGGGAGCTAGGCTTTCATTACACTCTCAGTTTATGTGCAATATGTATAATACTGAAAAACTTCAGGCTGCGGCCTGACCGAGCTGCGATGAGTAAGGAGCCTTCATAATGCCAACTCCAGCCGGGAGCTTGTTAGAATAATTGGAAGATGACTCTGGTCAAGGCCTCTTAGGCCGGTTCAAATCCCTGCTTAGAAAAAAGGGGCACCTGGGCGACAGCAGTGATCTCACGGAAGAGATTCATGACCTCATGGATGAGGGTCAGGCCAAGGGCCTTGTCAGCAATGAAGAAAGTGACATGGTCTTCGGAGTCCTGGATCTCAAGGAAACCAAAGCCCATTCCATTATGGTTCCCCGGATTGAGATTTCGTCCGCCCCCGTTGATGCCAGTCTGGGCGAGATTATCAGGCTCGTGGCGAATTGCGGGCATACAAGGATCCCCATTCACAAAGAAAATATTGATCAGATTGTGGGAATTCTGCATGCCAAGGATCTCCTCAAATTGTGGGGGGAAGACTCGCATTCCATCATCCCTTCCCACATCCTTCGGGAACCCTATTTTGTTCCAGAAAACAAACCGTTGAACGATCTTCTGAAAGAATTGAAAGAAAAAAAGAACCATCTTGCCGTGGTAACAGACGAATACGGCGGCACAGCGGGTATCGTCACCATTGAGGATATCCTGGAGGAAATTGTCGGGGAGATTCAAGACGAGCACGACAACGATCTGCCCCTTATCACAAAGCTCGACGAGGATCGTTTTCTGGTCGATGCACGACTCGAAGCAAACCGTTTTGAGGAAGCTTTTGGCATAAAACTCCCGGAAGGAGATTTTGAATCAGTGGGAGGATTCATTATTCACATGCTGGGAAGAATCCCCGAGGGAGGTGAAACATTCTCTTTTGATGATCTTGATGTTACCATTCAGAATGCTGATCAAAGAAAGATCAGCAAGATAGTCGTCGAACGAAAGACCGGCCCCTCAGACTCCTCTTCCTGACCCTCACCCATTTCCCTATGCCTGAAATACGCCAAAATCGGACCGGAGAAAAACGGCTGCTTGCGGTCCTCACCGGACTCCTGCTCACGGGGCTTTTTCCCCCTGCACACTTCTCGTGGGTGGCCTGGGCGGCGCTAGTTCCCCTCTTTATCTGTCTTAAAAACACTGCACCGCTTCAGGCCCTGAAACTGGGTCTTCTTGCGGGAATGGCTCATTATCTGTCCCTCATGTATTGGATCATTTTTGTCCTTGACCATTACGGTAATCTTGGATTGCTCCTGAGCATCGGGCCCTACTTCCTTCTCTCTTTTTATCTCTCCCTGTTCACAGCCCTTTTCTGCTGGGGAATGGTAAAAATCACCCGCTGCGTATCTTTTCCCTGGTTCTTTGTCGCGGGCCTCTGGGTCGCGCTCGAATACCTCAGGGCGCACTTTCTTTCCGGCTTTCCATGGTGCCTGCTCGGTTACACCCAGTACAGCCACCTGCAAGTCATCCAGATAGCTGATATTGCGGGGGTGTATGGTATTTCATTTTTAATCGTTCTCTCAAACGGCCTTGTCTTCTCCCTTCTCTTCAGGCAGACCCCTAAAAAAAAGGCTTTTTTTCGCGTACAATTTCTCCTGGGAATCCTCCTGCTATCTGCAGCGGTTTCTTATGGCTTTTATAAAACAGGTTCCCAGGAAACTTTTGACCCGCAGAAAAATATTACCTGTGCCATTATACAACCAAACATAGACCAGTCAGTTAAATGGGACCCCGCCTACCAAACAAAAAGCATAAACACTTATCGAAGATTGACACTTTCCGTTTCGTCAGCGAATCCCCGGTTGGTCGTGTGGCCTGAAACCGCGGTTCCTTTTTTTTTCCAGGACCCGTCCGATCTTACAGAGGATGTCCGTTTGCTCGTCCAGGCGATGCACACTGACCTCCTCTTTGGCAGCCCTGCATACCGCCGCAAGAAACGGACATATGTTTACTATAACCGGGCCTATCTTCTTGGCTCCGATGGCCGGACGTCTTTCTACGACAAAGTTCACCTGGTCCCTTTCGGAGAATATGTTCCCCTGAAGCGTTTCCTTTTTTTTGTGGACCGCCTCGTGGCGGGCGCGGGTGACTTCGAGCCGGGGAAAAATGTATGCCCTCTCAGGAACAGGAACCTCACCATTGGCCCTTTGGTCTGCTTTGAAGCCATATTCCCGGAACTCGCCCGGGTGCAGGTCAAAAAAGGAGCACAGATTCTTGTGAATCTCACAAATGATGCATGGTTTGGCTTCAGCAGCGCCCCTTACCAGCACCTTGCCATGTCTGTACTCCGGGCAGTTGAGAACCGCAGGCCGCTCATCCGTGCTGCCAATACCGGAATCAGTGCGTTTATCAGTCCGTCCGGAAAAATTGAAGAAAGATCCCCCCTTTTCGTGGAGGCAACCATGATCAGGGAGGTGCATCCTGTATCTTCACATTTCTCTTTCTATACGCGGTTCGGAGATGTTTTTGCGCTGCTTTTCTGCGCCGTTTCCATGATGATTCTGCTATGGTGTTGGACAAGAACGACCGGACGTGACAACAAAAACACACAAGCGCACTTGAAAAATATTCATAAAGCGTTAGAATAGTTTCCATCCATAAATCAGAGATTTCCGGATGGAGCCGTTCGGTGTTAGATGGATCAAAATATGTTAGAATGAGACAATGGCTGCCGGGAAACAACGCCAGATGAAGGAGAGAACATCACATGCAGGAAAATATCATTGGAACCATTGATACCATTATGGAACAACTCCACGCCCTCCGGGGGCATCTTTGACCTGGACAACCAGGAAGCAGAACTAAAAAAACTCGAAAAAATCATGGGCCAATCTGATTTCTGGCAAAAGGGCCAGGAAGAGGTTGCACGCATCAGCCAGCAGAGGGCTTTCCTCAAAGAAAGGATCGATCTCTGGGAAAAACTTCGCCAGGGAACGGAAGATGCGAAGATCATGGCTGAGATGGCACTCGAAGAAGATGATGCCGTCACCCTCAAAGAGGTTGAAAAAGAGGTCAGCGGACTCCAGCGAGAGGTTGAATCCCTTGATTTTCAGTCCCTCCTGGGAGATCCGGATGACAAGCGAAACGCCATCGTTGCCATCAATGCCGGAGCCGGCGGCACAGAAGCCCAGGACTGGGTTGAAATGCTCTACCGCATGTACCTGCGCTGGTGTGAAAACAGGGGCATGAAGGTCCAGGTTATCGATCATCTTGAGGGGGACGAAGCAGGAATCAAGAACATCACGTTCACCGTGACCGGCCCGTACGCCTATGGATACCTGAAATCAGAACACGGCATTCACCGCATGGTGCGTATATCGCCGTTTGACGCAACAGGAAGACGACACACCTCTTTTGCATCGGTATCCGTTCTCCCCGAGATCGACACAAATATTGAAATCGAGATTGATGAAAAAGACCTGAGAGTTGATACCTACCGGGCAAGCGGACCCGGTGGCCAGCATGTGAACAAGACCAGCTCCGCGATTCGCATCACCCATTTTCCCACCGGCATCGTTGTGCAATGCCAGAACGAAAAATCCCAGCATCGCAACAAGGACATGGCCCTCAAAGTGCTCAAGGCCAGGCTCTATGAATTGGAGAAGGAAAAAAGGGAAGAAAAAAAGCACGAGATGCATCAGAACCAGAAGGAAATTGCCTGGGGAAGCCAGATCAGGTCCTATGTGTTTAATCCATACAGGATGGTCAAAGATCATCGGACGAATCTCGAGGTGGGTGATGTGGACAAGGTCATGGACGGTGGGATCGACCCGTTTATTGATGCCTACCTCCGACTCCGCTGATTTCCGGGAACCTGTCTAACCCGCATTTCTCACGGACCTTCGTAGCGAGGCGGTGGAGAGTCCTTTGGATACAAGGCGCGCGAAGGAAAATGGGTGAAGGCGTACTGTCAGTACGTCAAAGTCATTTTCCTAGCGCAGCGCAGGAGACATGGGGCTATCCGCCGCCACAGCAGATGGACGTATTCCACCACTCTCTTAACCACCCTGATATGCCTGGTCTATACTCTTAATATACCCCTTAATACCGTCACAAATCCCCTGAGCAACCTCTTCCTGGTAGGTCTTTGTCACCAGTCTTTTCCGCTCCACCGCGTTCGTCAAAAACCCGGTCTCCACGAGGATGGCGGGCATTTGTGCTCCTATCAACACGTAAAAGGGCGCCTGTTTCACTCCCAGGTTCTTCACCCTCCTGAATCGGCCGTTCAGATCAGATACAAGACCTTTTTCAACATGGTGCGCCAGCCTGCTCGATTCATGGATCTTGGTGTTCAGCATAAGATCATTCAATATTTTCTGGAGATCGCTGATACTCTTCTCCGACGTGGCATTTTCCCGGGCCGCCAGCATCACCGCATTCTTGTCTGTTGCCATATTGAGAAAATAGGTCTCTATTCCCCGCACTCTGCGGTTCCGGTGGGCATTCACATGCAGTGAAATAAAGAGGTCGGCTTTCTTCATGTTCGCAATAGCCGTCCTTCGCTCCAGGGGCAGAAACACGTCACGATTCCTGGTCAGGTACACTTCGCACCCGATCTCCTTCTTAACCTTCCTCGCAAGCCTCCTTGCAAGACTGAGAACAATATCTTTTTCCCTGATTTTTCCCCGATAACATCCGGGGTCTTTTCCCCCATGCCCCGGGTCAATCACAATTCGTTTCACATTGAGACCAAGCTGTCTGGCCAGGGAGACATTCGTATCCGGAACCTTTGATTTTCTGATTCCCTTGCGCACATGCCGCTTCTTGAGCGCCAGCCTCGGCTCCTTTTTCCCGTTTTTCCCGTTCGGCGTTTCTCCTTTTCGGACATCAACCACGATTCTGAAGGGATCATAGAGATGAAAGATCTTGTAGCTGCCGATGCTGTTTATGTCCAGCACCACCCGGACGCGGTCTCTCCTGTACTGACCGGCCCTGACCCTCTGGAGCAGTTCGCCCTTGATGGGGATGGAGCTGTCTATTTCCTTGCTTACTCGAGCATTGATGAGATCCAGGTAGAGTCTTCCCGGCTTCTTGAGCGCAGGATCCCTCCTGAGGAGATGATGCCGGTAGGTGATGCGGTCCGCCATGTCCACCACGACTCTTGTGTAATTCTGCGTAGACCAGTGACGGATGTCCTTCACATATACCGGCTTAGATGGATCGCGACTGTTCTTTTTCGCCAGTCTCGCCTCTTCTTTCTTTCCAAGAAAGGCCGATAATTTTTCCAGTCTTGCCCGGGCCCGGGAGCGCATGTCGCCTTTTGGAAACTTGATATCAACTTTCAGGAACTCAATGTAGGACTGAGGCAAATCCTTTTTCTGGTAATAGAAAATCTCCCCTACCCGGTACTGGGCATCGTCGGCGAGCCGGTGATCAGGGTACTCTTCTGCAACCTTTCTGAAGAGTTCAATTGATTTTTCCAGATCCTTGGACAGGCCGCTGTACCGGTAGAGCCTCTTGTAGAGATCGGCCTCCTTAAAAAGGGCCCAGGGCGCCGCTTCACTCTTTGGATACCGCGTAGAGATCATGTCGTATTTCTGGATGCATCTCATCCAGCGGTGGCGGTATTTTCTCTGTTTTGCCGAGGAAAAGAGCCCATCCCGGCATTTGTCAGCCTGTTTCAGAAGTGTTTTGCTCTTATCTTTCCCTGCAAAAACTGTTTCGTTTCCTCCGCAAAAGCAAATCAACAATGCAAGTGCCAGCAAAATAGATATCCGGGAATGTTTTTTTCTCATCTGAGTCTTATCCGTTTCCTTCCACGTATTCCTTGAGTTTGTTGAGCTCAACCAGCGCCTCCAATGGTGTCATGGTGGCGATATCCAGTTTTCGAATTCGCTCCAGCAAATAATTATCTCCGCTTCCGAAGAGGCTGAGTTGAACCATTTCTTCTCCCTTTTTTTTCGGGAACGTTCGAGCCAGGAGGGGCCGTCCCGCCTCATCAACATCTTCTCCTTCAAGATTATCCAGGATCTCTTTGGCTCGTTTCAACACCTCTTCCGGAACCCCTGCAATTCTGGCCACCTGGATTCCATAGCTTCTGCTGGTTCCCCCTGGAACCAACTTCCGCAAAAAGATAATCCGGTTATTCCACTCCTTCACCGCGATATTGTAATTTTTCACCCTCGCCTTGGAAGCGACCAGCTCAGTGAGTTCATGATAGTGGGTGGCGAAAAGCGTTCGAACCCCCTGCCCGTCACGGTCATGAAGTGCCTCAGCAACGGCCCATGCGATGCTCAGTCCATCAAAGGTACTGGTCCCGCGGCCGATTTCGTCCAGGATGACCAGGCTCCTGGGGGTTGCATGACGGAGGATATTTGCGGTTTCGTTCATCTCCACCATAAACGTACTCCGACCTTTTGTGAGATCATCCGAGGCCCCAACCCGGGTAAAAATCCGATCCACAAGACCTATTTCGGCCTTCGATGCAGGGACAAAACTGCCCATCTGAGCCATGAGCACAATGAGGGCTGTCTGGCGCAGAACCGTTGATTTTCCGGCCATGTTCGGCCCCGTTATGATAAGTACCTGCTGATCTTTCCCGTCCAGAGAGGTGTCATTGGGCACAAATTCCTCATCGGTCACTGTTTGCTCTATGACAGGGTGCCTCCCGTCCCGAATGTCGATGCGAAGCCCGTCATCAACCACAGGACACGCATAATGGTTTTGCTCCGCTGCTTCCGAAAGTCCTGCGACGACATCTATCCTCGCAACAATACCTGCTGTTTGCTTCAGTCTCTGGTTTTCGCGTCCAATTTGCTCCCGAATGTGCTGAAAGAGCCGAAATTCCATCTCAACCCTTTTTTCTTCGGCGCCCAAGACCTTTTCTTCCATGACCTTCAGGGGTTCCGTAATGTAACGCTCTCCGTTCACCAGGGTCTGCTTCCGGATGTAATCCTCCGGCACAAGGTGCTGGTTTACCTTGGAGACCTCGATATAATACCCGTAGATCCTGTTATATCCCACTTTCAGGGACGAGATTCCCGTTCGCTCCTGCTCCTGTTGTGCAAAGGCGGCGATCCACTTTTTGCCGTCTCGGCTCAGCGCAATCAGGCCGTCCAGTTCTTCGCTGTACCCTTTCTTTATTATCCCGCCCTCCTTCAGGGAAAGGGGCGGGTTTTCGTGGATGCTCTTTTCTATAAGCACTGCAATCTCTTCAAGGGGATCCAGCCGTTTGGCGAGATCAGCAAGAAGGATGCTGGGAGAGTCTGCAAGCCTTTGCTTAATTCGGGGGAGGATAAGGAGTGAATTCTTGAGGGCCAGGAGGTCGCGTGCATTGGCCCGCCCCAATGCCACGCGGCCATTCAGCCGCTCAAGATCATAAACCCCTGAAAGCTCTTCCCGCAATTCCTCCCGCAGGATGGGGTCATTTTTCAGTGTGGCGACCGCTGCCAGGCGTTGATGAATTTTTTCGAGATTCACCAGGGGGTAGGAGAGCCATTTCCTGAGGAGCCTCGCCCCCATGGGCGTGACAGATCGATCAAGAATAGAAATCAGGGATCCCTTCACGGAATGGCGTCGCATGGTCCTCACGAGTTCGAGATGGGTGCAGGTGGCCTCATCCAGGAACATGTAATCACCCAGCCGGTACGTGCTGATCTCTTTCATGTGTTCAGGACTGCCCTTCTGGGTTTCAAGCAGGTATGCGACTATGGCCCCCGCCGCCACAATACCCGCCCGCATGTCTTCGCATCCAAACCCTGCCAGGGAAGGCACTCCCAATTGATCTTTCAAAAGAGATTCGGCTCGTCCGGGTTCGAATATTTCCCGGGTCAGCTTTTCAAGGCGCATATGCGAAAGCGATTTCCCATTCAGCAGTTCCATTCCCTCGGGAATAAGCACCTCCGCCGGCCCGATACGTCCCAGTTCATCCAGGACATCATTCCATTCGTGCAACTCCGTTACCCTGAACTCTCCGGTGGAAAGTTCCGCATGAGCAAGGCCAAAAACACTGTTCTTATCTCTAGAGACCGCCGCCAGGTAAACGTTCTCTCTGGTGTCAACATCCGCCTCATCCACCACCGAGCCGGGTGTTACCACGCGAACCACTTCCCGCTTCACAATTCCCTTGCTCTCTTTGGGATCTTCAACCTGGTCGCAGATAGCCACCTTCCAGCCGCCTTCTATCAACCTGGCCACATAATTTCTCGAGGCATGATGGGGAACGCCGCACATGGGCACCTTTTCTCCCTCATAGGTACCCCTCGAGGTCAGTGTTATCCCCAGGATTCTTGATGCGATGCGGGCATCCTCAAAAAACATCTCATAGAAATCACCCATGCGAAAAAAAAGGATAGCATCAGGATATTGCTCCTTGATACCCAGGTACTGACGAAGCATCGGTGTCAGTTGCCCCATCCTATCCGCCTCTGTTCGTCTCTTCCAGCACGGGGATCATGGGTTTGGAGGGAGTGGTTTCAGGGGTGCCGCCCTCAGTGGAATGGACCAGATCAGTCGTATCCCACTTTCTGCACTGAGGGCATTGCCACTGGAGATCAACAGGTTGATGTCCGCACTGCGAGCATTGGAAGCGCAGATAAGGGACATTCAGATGTTCGAGAAGGTCCTGGTATGCATCCAGGGCTTCTTCTCTTTTTCCCTGTGAGAGGAGTATCTCCCCTTTCAACCGTCTAGCCTCCCAAAATGTCGGAGCAAGCTTGAGAGCGTTTTCCAGTTCCTGGAGGGCTTCTTCCACATCCATTTCATTGTAAAGGTAACGGGCCAGGGCCACATGCGTGAAAGCATCAGGATGGTTTTCAACGCATTCCCGCAGGAAAGCTTCCACCGGCTTGAGGTTTTTCATCCTGGCATAAGCTCCTTCCAGCCGGCGATAGGCGAGAAAGGTGAACTGGGGGGCATATTCTCCCACTTTTTTCCACTGCTGAATGGCCTTTTTGAATTCACCTTTCTGGAAGTGGAGATCCCCAAGGTGAAGATAAGCGTCTATACAGCCCGTATCAGTTGATACTGCCTTGGAAAAATAGGGACGAGCGCCGGCAACATTCCCCTCTTCCACCAGCGTTTTTCCAGTTTCCACAAGGTGATGCGCCAAAATATGGGCGTGATTTCCCTTGGTCAACTTTGAAATCTTCAGCCTGGTGCGATAGGCATTTTCCCAGTCTTTCATTTCCTCGTAGATCCGCTCTATCTCTTCCAGCGTTTCCACGCTTGAGGGATTTTTTTCAATAACCTTCTGAAAGGTTTCCAGGGCGCGGTTGAAAAAACCGCCCCGCCGATAATCCACCCCAAGGTCAAAAAGGGCCCTGAGTTTGATTTTAGGATCGATATTGGGCCGCAGGATGATGCTCTGTCTAATTCGGATTGCCCGCCCGATATCGCCCTTGGAGCGGTAGAGATTTCCCAGGGCCACATAGGTTTCAATGCTTTCAGAATCCACCTGCACGGATTTGGTAAACTGTTCAATGGCCTGATCATGATCGTTGGTCAGGATGTACTGCACCCCTTTGAGAAAGGCGCTGTCCCCCTTTCTCCCGGTGCCTTCCCTTCCTGCCCGGGCAATGGTTTTCCACCAGATTCCCAGGACGAGCCCGAGCGAAAACGCAATACCTATCCCCAGGACAAGTCGCAGATTATCCGGCTCCTGGAACCAATGCCAAAAAGGCCCTCCCATTTATTCACCACTCCTTTTCTGCCTTCATGAAATGTCAGGATGCCTACTGCATACCCTGTTCTTCAGCTGGAGCAACCTCATCAGCGGTAACCGGAAGATTGCGAAGAGACTGGAGTTCCTGGTCCTTGCCCATGGACTCCTTCTTCAGCATCTTGATCTCCCTCTTCAGGCGAAAGCGTTCAGTGATACCGTAAAAACCAGTAAAAACAACCCCGAGCAGGAACGCAATAATAACGATCAGGTAGATGGACATGGGGGGCGTCTCGTGATTGAAAAAGAGGAGATTCAGCCTGAAGGTAACCGTTGTAGCCATTGCCGCATAATTCTGGACCGCCACCACGATGATCAGCAGGACAAACAGGATAATCAATACCAGTCTTAAGTGTTTCATGTATTTCCTCCGTTATGTTACGTATTCATATGAAAATACGGCAATAATTTACTATATGTATTATTGATGTGCTCGGGTATAACCCTCACTTCTCCAACCACGGTCATATAGTTTGTGTCGCCATTCCATCTGGGAACAATGTGAAAATGCAGGTGTTCCTCCACACCTGCCCCGGCCACTTTTCCCAGGTTGAGTCCCACGTTAAATCCTTCGGGGCTCATAACCTCTTTCAAAGCACTAATGGATCTCCGGACCATTCCAAGCAGGTTGAGCATTTCCTCCTCTGAAAGGGATTCTAAAGTGCCCACATGCCGCACCGGTGCCACAAGCAGGTGGCCGTTATTGTAGGGATATCGGTTCATTATGACCATACTCAATTTCCCGACAAAAAGAATAAGGCGTTCCTCATCCTGGTCCCGGTCATCGCCCGGGCAAAATATACATGGCCCACTCTTTTGATCAGAGAGGATATATTCCATGCGCCACGGCGCCCACATGGTCTTCATGAGTTCCCCCTAAACAGGTTGTTGGCTATTGCCTTATAGAAGAATTATACGTCCCGTGATGGTATCCCCCACTTCCAGAACGCCGATGCTGTGAATACCTGAAGAGGCATATCCGGTAGCGGTGCCCGGGTTAAAATAGAGCACTCCGTCTCTTACATGATTGGCGGCCACATGGGAATGGCCATAAACAACGGCATCCACGTCACTGAACTCACTCGTAATTCGATCCTCAAGGCCCGCCGAAGGCCCCCACCCGTGAATGAGGCCGATTCGGTAGGGCCCGGCTTCCACCACTGTTTTTCCTGGCAGACGCCTCTGCACCTCGAAAGGATCCATGTTTCCGTAAACCGCGTGCACGGTCCGGCCTTTCAGAAAATCAATCACTTCTTCAGAAACGATATCCCCCGCGTGGAGGATCATGTCCTTGTCTGCGAGATATTTCTTGAAAATATCTTCAAATTCTCCTGATATCCGCTGAAGATGCGTATCTGATATCACCCCAATTTTCATTTTTCCCTCAACTCGTAGAACTCAGTATTCCCAGGCCTGGCCAGTTAGTGCGTTGACCCGTCAGCCTTTTTTCTCCCGGAGATGCCACGCACAAAATAAATTTCGAGTATACCAATACGATGAAAAAAGACAACCCATAATTGGCAACATTGAAAAAGGGAGTGTTTAACCCGGGTTTTTCACCAATTGCGCGAAACGCGGGACTGCGTCGGCAGATCGACACAAGGGTGACGCCATCCGGATTACCCCCCCGGCTTTTTCGTTTGGAAAATTGAAAGATTCGAATTTTTAAATTGCTTCGGATAATACTATTCATCGTCACCAACACACAAAGC
>Ga0164318_10003272_pt1 | contig 15308 bp, 15 predicted proteins | sample GuaBasSedimGuay9_FD_113734 | JGI IMG/M metagenome (GOLD analysis project Ga0164318, IMG submission 113734) | Subseafloor sediment microbial communities from Guaymas Basin, Gulf of California, Mexico - Guay9, Core 4571-4, 0-3 cm | ecosystem: Environmental > Aquatic > Marine > Hydrothermal vents...
CCCTGCGAGGTTGATCCAGACTCGGCAGAGGCGAACTACAACAACGGTGTACTGGACATAACGTTGAAAAAGGTGAAGCCAAAGAAACGCGGAAAGAGGGTTAAAATCAAATAATCTCCTTAACCCTTTTTCTTTGATTTTATTAAAAAAATTAGGAGGTGAGATTATGGTAGAAAAAGAGTATCTAAAAGTAGCAGAGGCGAAATCAAGAGATGTAGGAAGAGGCATCGCGAGAATAGATGGCGCCGTAGCAGAAGAAATGGGTTTAACCGCTGGAGATGCAATTGTAATTGAGGGTAAAAAGAAAACAGCTTGCATAGTATGGCCAGGTTACCCTGAGGATTATGGTACTGGAGTAATAAGAATAGATGGTACCGTTAGAAGAAATGCTGGTGTCGGGATAGATGACAAGGTTAAGGTAAAAAAGGTTACAGCACGTAACGCTGAAAAGATAACGCTTGCTCCAACCGAGGATTTAAGAATCGTTGGAGGAGAGGAGTATCTCTCACAGATACTTGAAGGCAGAGTGGTAACAAGAGGGGATGTAATAGAGCTCAACGTCATGGGTAGAAAGGTAGACCTTGTTGTAACCAACATCAAACCGGTTAGCGAGGCTACTATTATACAAAGAGAAACATTGATAACAGTCAGCGAAAAAACAGCCAAAGCCGGTGAAGAGAAGATACCCCATGTAACATACGAAGACATAGGTGGATTAGGCGATGAAATAAAACAGGTACGGGAGATGATAGAGCTGCCGCTCAAACATCCGGAGTTATTTGAAAAGGTTGGTATAGAGCCGCCAAAAGGTGTTTTACTCTACGGACCTCCTGGTACAGGAAAAACGTTGATTGCTAAAGCAGTAGCAAACGAGGCAAACGCAAACTTCTTTACTTTAAGTGGACCGGAGATAATGAGTAAATTCTATGGACAGAGTGAAGAAAATCTGAGGCAGATATTCAACGAGGCAACAGAAAATGCACCATCCATCATATTCATAGATGAAATAGACTCGATAGCGCCAAAGAGAGAGGAGGTGCATGGTGACGTTGAAAGGAGAGTGGTGGCTCAACTCCTAGCACTCATGGATGGATTGAAGGAGAGAGGAAAGGTTATAGTGATAGCAGCAACCAATAGAGCCAACGCAATAGACCCGGCGCTAAGGAGACCAGGAAGATTCGATAGAGAAATAGAGATAGGAATACCAGACAAAAAAGGGAGAAAAGAAATCCTTGAAATCCACACCCGTGGAATGCCACTGGCAGAGGATGTAAACCTTGACAAACTAGCCGACATGACCCATGGTTACTCTGGTGCAGATTTGCAGGCGTTATGTAAAGAAGCAGCAATGAGAGCACTACGAGAGATTCTACCAGAAATAGACCTTGAAAGCGAGGAGATACCTGGTGAGATTCTAAACAAACTAGAGGTTAAAGAAAAACACTTCTACGATGCCTTCAAATCCATGAGTCCATCCGCACTGAGGGAGGTGATAATAGAGTCACCAAACGTTAGATGGAGTGATATAGGTGGCTTGAAGAAAACAAAACAGGAGTTAAAAGAGGCTGTAGAATGGCCTCTCAAATACGGTGAACTCTTTGCTCACATGAGAGCGAAACCACCAAAGGGCATACTGCTCTACGGTCCACCCGGAACAGGAAAAACACTCCTCGCAAAGGCTGTAGCAACAGAAAGCGAGGCGAACTTCATAAGTGTTAAGGGACCAGAGTTCCTAAGCAAATGGGTTGGAGAAAGCGAAAAAGCGGTGAGAGAAACCTTCAGAAAAGCAAGACAGGCGGCACCATGCATAGTGTTCTTCGACGAGATGGATGCAATAGCGCCAGTGAGAGGTGGATCAAATGACAGCCATGTAACGGAACGAGTTATAAGTCAACTGCTGACGGAACTGGATGGTTTAGAGGAACTAAGGGATGTAACGGTTATAGCAGCAACAAATAGGCCAGACATAATAGACCCAGCTCTGTTGAGACCAGGAAGATTCGACCGTTTGATATACATACCGCCACCAGACAAGGAAGCGAGAAAAGAGATATTCAAAATCCACACAAGAAACAAACCACTTGCAGATGATGTTGATATAGATGAGCTGGCTGAGAAAACAGAGGGATACACCGGTGCAGACATAGCAGCGGTGTGCAACGAGGCAGTGATGACGGCGATAAGAGAACATATAAACAAGGGCAATGGAAAGATAAAAAAGGAAGATTTCAAGAAAATTAAGGTGGAGAAAAGACATTTCGAAAAGGCTTTAAAGAAGGTAAAGCCTCTCCCCAAAGAGGAGCTTGAGAAACATCTAAAGGTAGCTGAAGAGTTTGAGAGGAACTACTAAACCTCTCAAACCTTTTTTATTGAAGATAAACCCTTCTTCCATCAGGGTAAACGGTTAGTTTCTTCTGGTTTAACTCCACAACATCATTGAGAAACGTGAACTTTGAAAGATGCACATCAACATTCGGTTGATACTCCCAGGAAGGGCCAATCAAAGACAACTCCATGGAGCTGTTGCTACCATCGTCCACAAAAAGCCTTAGATGATAAGCATCTTCTACACCAAAATTCTGATGCATCTCAGCAACAGCGTCATCACCATTGCCTGCACACTCAACAGGTATCCACCCATTGTTTCCTATGCCAACAAAAACCTCAGCCCAAGCATGAGGAACAGCATGAAAACCTGCGGCATCCTTCTCTATGAGATAACCCTTCACAAAACGAGCGGGAATCCCAGCAGCTCTACAAAGGGATATGTAGAGGAAGGATAAATCGTCGCAGTCACCAGTTTTTAGATGTAGCGTCTCAGATGCTGGTTGCACCATTGTTTTACCCTCATGTGTCTTATATGAGGTGTTGTTTTTAAGCCATAAAAAAACCTCCTTAGCCACATCAAAGGAGTTATCGGTTTGAACCGAGTTTTTAATGGAAAGTGCAATGGAAAGTATCCCATTGTCTACTGGGTCAATAAGTGGTGCGCTACTACTGTTAATAGACTGCCTATGGCAGTATTGAGTAACAAGGTTAGGCGGGATGTTTGGTATATCAAGGGTGCTCTGCCCTGTGAGATCAACCATGAATGTGTTAACAACCATCTCTGCATGCACACCAAGAGTATACTCGTTACTGTCTTCACCCTTTACCACCCATTTAACAAGAGTGTTACCGTTTTCAACGACCTCACTGTACTCATGAGGGTAGAACAGGGAAGCATTTACAATCTCACCACTCAATGGACTATGCGGAAGGGGACAAAAGTAGGTTACACCATAAGAACCTGTACCGGTTGAGGTTACGTTGTAACCATAAGAGATACTGTAACTCAAAGATGTTGGTGCAGCCTCATACTGAATAAAACCGCTACCTGAGCCCTTACCGAACATATCTCCAATCTGCTCCAAACAGCCGGAGAACAACAAGATAGTTACCAAGAATGCTGAGATTACCACTAAATACAATTGTGTCCTCATAATTTATCTTCTCCTTCTACTCAACCTATAACGGCAACCATCGTTCATTGGACACCTGATACACTCAGGGTTCACCTCATGGCAGTACCTTTCACCAAGTTTAGCCAAGGACTGCAGATACTGAAATGGGTCCTCCTTCATCTTTTTAGCCTCCTCCGTCAACAAAGATATCGTTTCATCAGGCGTCGACGTGGAAACCCAACCCAGACGGTTGGCAACCCTATGAACATGTTCAGCCTTCGTAGGCGGTTTCCTCTCCTCTGTTCTCTCCACGATCTGCTGAAGCTGTGATGAACCTGCATCTACAGATACCTGCTGCTGAGTTACAACCTTCTGCTCAGGCATCTTAGGTGGTTTATAGTCCTTAAAACCATCTTCGCCGGAGATGATAGTTACAGACCTACCTCCATGGCTTGTCTCCCTTGTACGTATCTCAGCCATCACAGGTTTCGCCAAGGAACCACCGGCAACGAGAGCGACACCAACCTGCAGACGCTGTATCTCATCCGCAGTGTCGGTTGTCAACCCCTCAACAGACTGAGTGATCGCTCTCAAATCATTTGGGTTAGTAACCTTAAGTATGATGTTAGTATTACACTGCGAGATAACATTTTTATCAACCTTTGCTGGCCTCTGACTAACAACACATAAACCCATGCCAAACTTTCTACCCTCAGATGCGATTGTTCTAAGTATGGAGGATGAAACCGCGGTGCCAAAACCACGCTCTGGACAATAATTGTGTGCCTCCTCAACCACAAGCAGAAACGGGGGAATCTGCCCGGCCTTCCTCGCCTCAAAAAGCTCCTTTGTAAGTCTTGCAACAACCACATCCTGTATATCGGGGGCAACACCCTTCATATTTATTATAGAGCACTGACCCTTCTTGACAATACTAGTTGGAGGAACACCCTTTTCAGAGAATATGCCTATGGAATCAAGGGATTCAAGCGCTGCAATAACATTCCATTTCGCGTTACTCTTAGCAAGATTCAACGCATCAATAATGTCTCTCAAAGTGTAAACCTGTTTAAACTCCTTAATATCCTTAACCGCCTGATAGAGTAAACCAATCTGCGGACCAGAAAGCTTTGAAGAAAGTATATCGAGTATCTCCCTCGCTTCAAGGTTGGTGCCGTTAAGGGTTAAATGCACCTTGTTTCCCCTTCTGGATATAGGTGAGAACTCGACAATCTGGTTCGCGTAGCCTCTTGATGTCACGTTAAACCTCTTCATATTCTGCAGTTCCTTCTTATTCCTGTTTGGCTGAGCCAAAGATGTGTACTCCCCGTGAGTGTCTATAACCACCAAAGGAACCTTCTTCTTCAAAAGCTCCTCCACAAGCACACCACAAGCGTAGCTTTTTCCACCACCGGTTTTTGCAAGGATACACACATGCTTCTGCACCAAAGTGTCTATAGAAAGATAAACGGGTAGATTATGACCCTTCAACAGGCCTATATATGCTCCTCCTTTTTTATCCTCATACAAACCAAGAACATGACGAATCAGTTTCTCATCAGCTCTATACACAGGCTGACCGACGTTAAAAGGGGTTCTTGGAGATTGCAACAAACCCCGCTCGTCTCTGTAACCTATGACCTCAGCATGAGCTGAAAGATCGCTTTCCACAACCGTTGGCACACCGTTTTTCCCATACAACGCTTTGATACTCTCATAGGAGAGGTCCGAGTATCTTTTGATGTCCGTGATTTGAGCTAAAACGTAACCCTCACGGTGATTTATCGCTACGTAATCAAACTTTTGAAGAGTTTGATCTTCAACAGTAAAGTTGAAGCTCGTAGACCCTACATCCCCATATATGAGACCAGCCGGTTGTTCCATCTCCTCACCAGTAAGAGAATGTCGTATAGTTATAGTTTTTGAAAAAACTATCGTTTCCTCACCACAAATTGTTTAAAAGATTTAAGAACTTTTTAAAAGGAGGGAACGTATTCAGTCTTTAACCTGAATTCATAAGGGGAGTTTAAAGGATGAAAAAGGAGGAAATACGTGTAGCGGTTCTAAGGATAGAGGGGACAAACTGCGAGCAAGAATCCTTTGATGCCTTTGCGCGTCTTGGAGTTAAACCAGAGTTCGTGCATCTAAAACGTCTTCTTGGTATAGACTGCACAAAAGAGGAGTGCCGTGACATATTTGATTACCACTGTCTTATGATACCAGGTGGTTTCTCAGCAGGAGACTACGTGAGAGCTGGCGCTATCTTCGCGGCAAGAATGAAAAGTATGCTGAAGGATAAACTCGCAGAGTACGTGAAAGAGGGTTACCCAATAATAGGCGTATGCAACGGTTTTCAAGTTCTCATAGAACTTGGTTTACTCCCAGGAATCGATGAGGTTATAAGCGAGTATCCAAAGGCTTGTCTGATGACCAACGACTCAAACAGGTTTGAATGCAGACCCACGTTACTAAAACATGAAAACAACGGTAACTGCGTGTTCACAGGGAAAATAAAGAAGGGTGAGATACGGCTTATACCAAGTGCACATGCCGAGGGTAAACTAATGTTCCCTATTGATGAACAAAAAAGGTATGTTAAAATGCTTGAGGAAAACGACCAGATTGTTTTCAGGTATGTTAACCCAAAGGGAGAATACGCTGGTTACCCCTGGAATCCAAACGGCTCGGTTTCAAACATAGCCGGTATATGCAACCTTGAGGGAAATGTGTTCGGCATGATGCCTCATCCAGAAAGGGTTTTTTACAGGCATCAGCACCCCGACTGGACGAGGACAGGTAAACTGGATGAACCTGGTGACGGAAGAGATGTCTTTGAATCTGTCGTAGAACATCTCATAAAAAGGTTTTAAGCGCATTTCTCACAAAAATAAAAATATATACATAGATTTCATTTTTTTTGCTAAAAAATGTTTGTTTGATGAAGATTTTTTTACATCATGTTTTGACATATACTTTTATAGATAAAAAAGCGGTTTTGATGAGGTGAGGAGAAGCGGATGGGGAAGCCTTTTGTGGAGGTGGTGAGGAGAGATGAAAATTAGGGCACTCCCCCATCCACAAAGTATATTATATTTTTAACTATATAAATCTTGTTGTATAGTTATTCATATTTTTCGTCCAACTCATCAAGAATTCGGTTTATTTCAGCTGCAACTACTTCCTTAGGACGACAAGTATTGATAACATGCCATCCATCTTGTGAGAGGTAAAGAGCTTTGTTTCTCACCCTCACCAGTTCCTCCCGCGTTTCAAACATCTCATACATTTCCCTCCTACCAAGTCTCCCTAACGCCTCATCTAGGGAGACATCAAGGAAAAACATGTAGTCTGAGGTTGGAAGAAATGTTTTAAAAAAATTGTACGCAATTTTTGCAAAAGGCATTGGAAGATAAGCTGTTCCCATAAGGTAACGCACAAGGATCAATGTACCAGGTTCATCTTTCCGATAGTACCGATGAAGGGAGCGCATCACATCCAACGCATAAAAAATAGACGCTTTAATCTTGTTCCTTTTTCCTCTTCCAAGAAGAGCTTGTTTTGCTATCCTACCAAACCGGTTGTCATCCTCTGGATGTGAACGAATGGTTACACTCTCTCCTTTATCCTCGTACCTCTTTTTAATCAATTGTGCATGTGTATCCTTCCCAGCAGCATCCAATCCATCTATGATGATAAGCCTCATACTCTACACCATGGTAAGATACCAGTAGGCAAACGATGCTATGAGAGGCACAGTTAGATTATCAAGCCCTCTCGGCGTAACCGCCTCAACAACGGTTGCGAGAAATGAAACCAGAACGAGGGTAATGAATAGATAAGTAGTTAAAGGTATGGAATAGAAGAGGAGATCAATAACCAAAAAACCAAATGTCACCAGAAACATCACAGTAGAACCCTCCACGCTTTTTTTGTCACAGAACAGTTGATAGGTGTGCCTTCCAAAGCGTGCTCCAATCAGCGATGCGAATCCATCACCATAAGACATGGCAAGAATTCCTACTCCTATGATCTCCATGTGATCAAAGAATATATACGCTAGTATTGTCCATGAAATTGAGTAATAAACTAGACCTAACTCATGACCTGCCTTAGATACCTTACTCAATCCCTTGATTGGAGAGTATGGGCTAATGAGGAAGGTGAGGAAAATAAATGGAGCCGCAGCTAGAAACGCCATTATCTCCCTGGTTTGAAACAGCGGGAGAATAAAGACAATGTTCCCAACCATAATGTGAAGAATCTTCCTGCTCACCGTCGGGTAACGTCTCAAAACCTTCTCTGTAACCACAAGCAGAAGAGCTACATAAATATAGACAAATAATACTCCAACTATGTCATTTGCCACCATTGTTTCACCCCTGTAAGAAAGCCCCTCCAAGGAAAGCAAGTAAACCAAAAACCATGGCAACAAGCGTGAACATCCTATAACGTCTAACCGGTGGATTATCCCTAACAAAAAGATTAAAGGCTATAACAATGAAAACAACATCAGTCAAAACAATAAGACAAAGATATACCCAATCACCATAATAGGCAGAGTCTCTCAAAAAGAAAAAAGGCAAAAAACTCAAAACAACAGCAACCAAATAAAAAACACCACTTAACCTGTAAGCATTCCTCTCCCCAACATACATCGGTATAGACTTAACCCCTGACTCACTATCCCCCTTCATATCCATAACGTCTTTCATAATCTCTCTACCAAAACCCACGAGAAAGGCAATAAAAGCAAGAACCCACACCACAAAAGGCACACTATAAGAAACAGCAACCGCTCCAAAAACAAAAGGTACCGCCATAGTATAAGCAATATAAAGATTACCAACCTGCTTAACCCTTTTCAACCACGCATCATAAGCTACAGCAAACAAACCAGTCATAAGAGCGATAACAAAACACTGTAGATTAACAAAAAAAGCAGAAACAATACCCAAAGGAAAAAGTAAAACAAAAACAACAACAGCAGTCCTTGGTTGAACATCACCCCTAACCAGTGGCCTATCCACTCTATTGTTTCTCCGATCTATCTCAATATCAAAATAATCGTTAAGAGAGAAAGTAGCGGCCTCCAAAAAAAGTGCGGTTAAAAAAGCCAAAAAAAGCTTAACCAAATCACCAGGTAAACCCCCATAACCTACAACCGCACCCACAAACACAGCAACAAAAAGCATGACACCATGCTCAAGCCGCATCAACTCCCAAACCGCCTTTAAACGTTTCATGCTGAGAGAAAAGTAATGATAAGCGCGATAATAAGATTTTGATTAAAAACAACAAAAGGTAAATAAAACCATAATATTTGCCAAACAACATGCTATGGATACTTCTACTGTTCGCGTTCATACCGCCACTAATCTACCTTGCCTGGATAAGAAACACAGAGAAATACGAGAGAGAACCATGGATACCCTTGCTCTTCACATTCCTCTGGGGTGCAACAATAGCGGTAATAGCAGCCTTCATCCTTGAAACACTCCTTGCAATACAACTAATGGATTTCATAAAAAACGGCAACATACTAACAATCCTCATCGGCGTCGTAGTAGCTCCAATAGTTGAAGAGTTCACAAAACCTCTCGCGTTAACCATGAACATTGTGAAAAAAAACATCAACGAAATAGAAGACGGATTAGTTTATGGTGCAGTCGCAGGCTTAGGTTTCTCAGCAATGGAAAACCTACTATATGGCATAAAATTCTACAACCAGGGAATATGGGTTCTACTAGCACTCTTCTACACCCGCACAGTAGGTTGCTGCCTACTACATGCCTCAGCAACCGCGTTAACAGGATACGGTTACAGTAAAAAACTAATACAAGGGGGGTCAATCACAAAAGTCATCCATTTCTTCATAATAGCAATAGCTGCCCATTCTCTCTACAACATCTTCGCCTTCTCCTCAGCCATTACAGGGCAGATAACCGGTGTAGTAGCAGCCATTATCTTCGCCATATTATCAATAACCTGGGTGAGAAAAAAAATAAAAAAGATTGAACTCACAGAAAAAGGGAGCTGAAATGATTAAGAAACTGGCGTCAAGCTTCTCATTTTTTGTTTTCACAGGCATAACACTGGGTTTACTGACAGGTGGATTCCCTGCATACACAAATGAAATATCCATGGCGTCATTAATCACAGCCATGACATTCTCCCTGCTGCCAATATCATTCACATCATTTTCACTAAAAAAGGGTGGCAAAAACATAGCAGTGTCTTTACTCATAAACTTCGGCTTTCTCTCAACGCTCACAATAGCACTTGGATTGCTGTTTCCAGAAAAGATAATGAACGGTTTCATAGTGATGGCTGCGGTTCCCACAGCGATTGCTGTGCTCCCAATAACAACCCTGCTTAAAGGTGATGTAAAATACACCCTTCTCTCCCTCTCCTCAATGTACCTTGCATCCTTTCTCATAACCCCTTTCATCATACTTCTTTTTCTCCAAAAAGAGGTGAACACAACAGCATTACTGAGGGATATACTCTTACTCATAGCCCTCCCGCTAGTTTTATCCAGATTTGTCAGGAGAATCAAGATGCCAAAGGAGTTGCCAAGAATAATTGCAAACATCTGCTTCCTCCTACTGGTGTTCGGTATAATAGGTAAAAACAGGTCTTTCCTATTCTACAACATGGAGATTGTATTGCTGATCTCCGCCGCTCTTTTTATAAGAACCTTTGGCAGCGGCATACTGATAAAATTGATTGGGAGAAGAAAAAGGCTGAAAGACGAAGAGATTATACCTTTTTCGTTATTTGCCTCATTTAAAAACGAGGGTATGGCCATACTACTATGCATATCCCTCTTCCCATCTGATGTAGCGTACGTGGCTGCTGTCCCAGCGGTTGTCGCAATAATATGGGAGATGATATGGGCCTGCTGCTTGGAGACAAAAATAATATAGAACAAAACACAATGTTTCTCATGAAATGAAACTAATAAGTGATGATTTTGAAAACAACAGTATGATACCCGAGGAATGCACCTGCGAAGGAAAAAATGTTTCACCACATCTCAAATGGCTTGATGCACCAGTAAACACAAAAAGCTTCGCTTTAATCGTTGAGGACCCTGATGCACCCCTCATAACCTGGGTTCACTGGATTCTATACAACATCCCCAGCAACGTAAATGAGATAAAAAAAGGAAGCATCCCACAAGGAGCAAAACAGGGAAAAAACAGTTTCAGAGTCAAAGAATACAGAGGACCATGCCCGCCCTTTGGCATTCACAGATACTTCTTTAGACTGTATGCGCTGGATACTGAAAGCATAGAGGTAAGAAACAAAAGAGATTTTTACAAACAGGTGAAAAAACACAGTATTAAAGAAGCTGTAATAGTAGGGAGATACAGAAAAAGCACAAATATTTAAATATAATAAAACGATAGGATGACAACCTTATTGATGATGAGAGGGATGCACATCAATGTTTGTGTATTTCTGCAGAAGATAAAAAGGATATTGGAGGAAGAAGAGAATGAAAAACGTGAAAGAAGGGGACACTGTCTACATCGTGTACGAGGCGCGGTCAGAAGATGGTGAAACAGTTTATTACAAAAACGATGAAGAAAATCCCTTGGAGCTGGTTGTTGGAGAAGGAAGGTTTTTTCCAGTTATTGAAAACGAACTAAAGAACATGAAGATTGGCGATGTTAAAAAAATCACCCTTGAGCCAAAAGATGCTTTTGGACCACACATGGATGATCTTGTAATTGATGTCCCAAAGAATGTACTGCAGTCAGATGTAGAGTTAAATGTAGGTTCAAGAATAAAAATAAACACTCCTTCAGGTAAAACATTTTATGGAACGGTCATTGAGCTGAAAGAAGAGACACTAACCATAGACCTAAACCATCCTCTTGCAGGGAAAAAACTGGTTTTCACCATAACCCTTGTTGACGTCAAGGAAGAGGAACAAAAAAACACAACCTAAACCAACTCATCCCTTTAGGTTGGTAAGAAACAGACTGCTCAAATACACCACAAACATTTAAAAAACGCTTGAACATCCGAGTTAACCAATGCATGAGTGGGCTTTAGCAGATGCAGTTATACAAACGGCTGTAGAGGTTGCACAACGTGAAAGTCTAAAAAAGATAACCTCAATAAAGATGTCTCTTGGTGAACTGCAAGAAATCGAACGAGAGTTTTTTGACACAGCATTAAATGAGTTGATGAAAACACATGGCGACCTTTTCTCAAAAACAAAAATAAACATAAAAACAATAAAAACAAGGTTTAAATGCAGAGCGTGTGGCCACCAGTGGAAACTCAGCGACACAGAAAAAACGTTGGATGAAGAGACAAGGGAGTCAATTCATTTCATACCAGAAGTCGCCCATGTTTTTATACGCTGCCCAAAATGCAAAAGCCCGGATTTTGACATCGTTGAAGGAAGGGGGATCGGAATAGACTCCATAGTCGGTGAGAAGTAGATGAAGGATCCAAGGCTTAGCGTTATAGAAAAAAGGTTGAAAAACATAGGCAAAATAATCGCTGTATCAGGTGGAAAAGGAGGAATAGGGAAAAGCGTGACATCCTCTCTACTCTCCCTAGCATTATCAAAAAAGGGTTACAACGTGGGACTGCTTGATTTAGATTTAACCAGCCCATCCGACCATGTTGTCCTCGGTATCAAAGATGTTGCACCCACAGAAAAAGAAGGGATTATACCACCAACGGTGAATGGAGTACAGTTCATGTCGGTTGTGTTTTACACCAATGAAGATCCTACACCATTACGCGGAGAAGAGGTGTCGAATGCGATAAAGGAGATACTCTGCATAACACGTTGGAACAACCTGGATTTTCTAATCATAGACATGCCACCAGGTATAGGAGATGAGTTGTTTGACACCATAGAGCTTTTCCAAGGGGCAGAGTTTCTGCTATTGAGTACATCCTCAAAAATCGTTTTCGAAACCGTAAAAAAACTCCTGCTTCTCCTGCAGGAGCTTAACGTACCCATCCTTGGCATAGTGGAAAACATGAAACACTACGACAACGGGTACATAAAAAACATGTGTAAAAAACACCATGCACCTTTCCTTGGCGAAATATGGTTTGACAAAAACTTTGAAAACGCGGTTGGAAACATAAACAAAATAATGGACACGCAACTTTTCAAGGATATAGATGGTGTTGCAGAAAACATTGTTTAAACAGATGGTGAAAACAGACTAAGCTCACCATATTTAACACCCTTAAGGGCTCTAAGACTCTCAGCCATCTTTCTAACATCCTCCACATCGCCCTCCACCACAAGCACCTCTAAACAGTTGTGTTCATCCAAATGAATATGCATCGTTGACCTCACCGCTGAATGCCTTGAATGCTGAAGATGAAGAAGTTTATGGGTTACATCACCAGCCTCATGATCGTAAACTATGGTAAGGGTGCCTATAACCATACCTCTCCCATACTCTATATCTGCTTCCACAAGCTCTTTTCTAATTAAGTCACGGATCGCCTCAGATCTATTTGCATACCCTCTTTCTTCAATGAGCGTATCAAACCTTTCAAGCAAATCTGGTTCAAGAGAAACGCCAAAACGGATGACTCTTTCCATACAAAAACACAATAACACGATCATGTTTTTAAAACCATTGAATGGTACCTAGGATATTTTAACAGTTTTAACCACAACATTGTTTGTCTCATTGGTTTCTGCTAACTCATCATAAGGGTCAACAACAACATAAATCTCATGATAACCTATGCTACCATCCCATGAGACGTTAACTGTGTACACACCATTACTTGGTATAAAATATGTCACAAATGTGTTGTTCAAATAAAGGTGTTTATGATCACTGGCAACCTGAGTTTTTCCAACGGTTTTTTCAGAAATCAAAACACCTCCACTATTTGGTGAGCCATCCCAAAACTGCACCTTAACATCAGAGGGCTTAACCCAAAGACCCTGTAAATCCGGGTTGGGATCGTTGCCACCGCTTCTACTATACTCCTCACCCTCCAACCTAAGGGCACCTATTTTTATGTAATCAAGGTAATAGTTAGGGTAATAATCCATCTCGTACGTTCCAACGAAAACCGTGTGTTTCCCAGCGGAAACAAAAACATCAGGTATTGCAGCAATGTACCATGAATCAGTTGCTGGTACCTGAAAATCACCGAGATGCAAACCATCCAACTCGACCCTGTACTCTGCTCCAGGTTCAGGTGAATTGTCCCCCACCCTGAGTTTAATGTCAACGGTTTCAGAGTCGTTGAATTCAAAATCCCATTCCCCCCAGCAGGACCTACCCTCAGATGACCACCAACCGTAGTTGCTTCTGGCTTCACATAAACCAAGGTTTCTAATGTCAGCCTCAATAACATATCCTTCGCTTGTAGAAACAATCCTTACGTCACTGGATTCAACGGCGTAATCAAACTCCTCCCAACCTGGGGAAGAAAAATCCCTTGACACCACTACTGCCCCATGTGAAACAGCAGGATTGCTCCCTCCTTCATCACCCCCATGGTTGCCGTTATTGTTTTCAAAAAACCTTTCTGACTCCTTATCAATATCTTTCAACGTTATAAAAAAAGATGCACCGAGTAACGCTGTAACCAACATGATTATAATGATTGCTGACAAAACAGATTTCGAAGAACCTGTTTGAAGGGCACCACAGCTTGGGCAAACATTTACACCATCTGGCAGGGTTGCACCACATTTTTTACAGTACCTTATAGTTCCCATCCCATCAACAAAAGAACAGGTAAACTCTATTTAATCATTTTCCACATAATTGGGTGTTTGTCATCCATGAAATCAAAAAAAATGCCTTCTTAATCAACCGAATCATTTAAATTAGAGTGTAAAATACCTATCTCAACTAAAGGGGGCATAAAGATGGTATTTGACATACAAGACAACATATTCATGCTTGCTGGGCCGGTGAAGATACATCCACGTGTACTTAAAGCCATGAACACACCCTCCATCGGGCATAGAAGCCCAGAGTTCTCAGAAGTCAACCGGGAGTTAAGAGAACTTACTCAGTATCTTTTCCAGACAAAAGGCGATGTGGCTATCTTAACCGGTTCAGGAACCGCTGGTATGGATGCTGCTCTCTCCAACCTACTCAAAAAGGGGGATAAGGCTTTAACCATAAACAATGGAAAGTTCGGTGAAAGGATGGGACAACTCGCTAAACTCTATGGCGATGCAACCGAGCTTGTCTACCCCTGGGGTACGCCACCAGATCTTGGGGAGATAGAGGAGATACTGTCTAAAGGAGAGACAAAGGTTTTAGCGTTTACACACAATGAAACAAGTACAGGATTCACCAACCCTTTACCGGAGATCTCTAAACTCTGCCAAAAACATGATGTAATTCTTGTCACCGATGGCATTACAAGCGTTGGAGGGATAGATGTTCCTGTTGACAAACTTAAGATAGATGTTTGTATAACTGGTTCACAGAAGTGTATAGCTGCGCCAGCAGGGCTTGCTCTCTTATCCGTCTCTGAAAGAGCCATGGAGGCTATGTATGATAACACCAGTTACTACCTGAATATAAAAAAACATGTGAAGAAACTCAGAGATGATAACCAGACGCCCTACACACCAGCTGTTCATCTTCACCTTGCATTACTTGAAGCGCTTCGTATACTTAAGGAGGAGGGTTTGGAAAACAGGATAAAGAGAACCGGCAGAGTTGCAGAGGCATGCAGAGCAGCGGTAGAGGCGCTTGGTTTAGAGCTACTACCTGAAAAAGATTATGCCTCAAACACTGTCACGGCAATAAAATACCCAGATGGTGTCTCAGATAAGGATGTACGTGGAAGACTGAAAGAAGAGTATGGAATCATTGTAGCAGGATCTCAGGC
>Ga0164318_10003274_pt1 | contig 15301 bp, 14 predicted proteins | sample GuaBasSedimGuay9_FD_113734 | JGI IMG/M metagenome (GOLD analysis project Ga0164318, IMG submission 113734) | Subseafloor sediment microbial communities from Guaymas Basin, Gulf of California, Mexico - Guay9, Core 4571-4, 0-3 cm | ecosystem: Environmental > Aquatic > Marine > Hydrothermal vents...
ATTTACTGCAAAATTTTTATTCTTTTTTTAAATTCATAAATCCCAACTCGGAAAATTTAATATTAAATTTTTTATATTTATACATATTTAATTTAAAATTTTTATTAATTTTAATTATTGGTCTAGGAATTTTTACAGCCTACAAATACAAAAAAGAATGTTCTTTAATTTTTCTAAATTTTTTCATGGCAATCTCTCTTTTGGCTTCCTTTTTTATTTTAAAAAACATGCAATTTTATTATTTAATAAGTTATGAACAAGATGATTTTAGTAATAGAATTTTAAGTCTAGTCCTTATTTTTCTTCTTCCCTTTTTTATTCTCAGTTTTTATAAATTTACGGAGAAATTATTAAAACAAAATAATATTATTAAATATATATTTTTTATTTTATTAAGCGTTGCTCTTACTTTCTCTCTTTATGCCTCCTATCCTCGCCTTGATCATTATCATAATTCTCATGGATATTCGGTAAGTGAAGCAGACTTAAAGGCAAGCCTTTGGATAAATAATGATAGCGAAAAAGATTATATAGTTCTTGCTAATCAGCAAGTAAGTGCAGCTGCGCTTAGTCAATTCGGATTTAAAAAATATTTTAAAAATAACATTTTTTATTATCCAATTCCAACAGGAGGAAAACTTTATCAGTATTATTTAAAAATGGTCTATGAAAAACCGGACAAAAAAACCGCCTTAGAAGCGGCTAATCTGGTTGGCGTAAAAACGGTTTATTTTGTTATTAATAAATATTGGTGGGCTAGCTCTAAAATTATTGAGGAAGCAAGAATGGAAGCAGATTCATTTCAAAAAATTGATGATGGAGAGATTTATATTTTTAAGTATTTATTTAAATAAAAGAAGAAAAATAAAAAAAATTTAGGGGTGAAACCTCTAACGCGTTAGAGGTTTCACCCCTAAATTTTTTTTATTTTTCTTCTTTCTTGTTTTTATTCCGATCAAGATCAACCTCTATAACTACTGTTTCTCCTTTTTTATTTTCATCAGGAAACTCAACATCAACAGATCTTTTAATAAGATGACGGCCAACAACTATTCCCTTTTTTCCATCTACATTAACTTTTGTTCCCATCTTAGGCATCTCAGAGGATAATTGTTCATACTCGTATTGTTCGTAGGCTAAACAACACATTAATCTTCCACAAATCCCAGAAATTCGGTCTGACCCTCTATGAGAACATTCTTGCAATTCAGCCATATCAGAGCTAATAGAAACTAAGTTAGTTAAATGACCCTGACAACAAAGTGGTCTTCCACAATGTCCACAATCACCCATAATTTTAGCCTCATCTCTAATACCGATTTGCTGCAATCTAATACTTTTTCCAAAATGCCTAGTTAGATCTTTTACTAATTCCCGAAAATCAACTCGCCCATCGGCAATAAAAGCAAAGGTTATTTTTGAACCATCAAAGGAAAAATGAACATCAATAAATTTCATAGAAAGATTATGCCTATCTTTCATCTGACGAGCATAAATCAAAGCTTCTTTTTTTTCATTTTTCACCAGCATTTTCTCTAAATCATGAATATTAGCTTTACGCAATATCTGCTCATAATTTTCTTGCTCATCTTCTTTACTCTCGCGAAAAGAAATAACTGTAGCGATTTCCATTCCGGAATCGGATTTAACAACCACTTTATCGCCTTTGTTAAGATCAATATTTCCTGAGCTAAAATCATAAATCTTATCCCAAGAAGTAAATTGTACTTGAATTATTTTCATTTTTACAGGCTATATCTAAGAAATTTAATTATTTTCGCGTCACCTAAAATATCTTCCACTTTTTTCTTATCATCCTTGATATATTCCTGTTTTAAAAGACAAACATCTTCAAAATATTTATTAATTTTTCCTTTCATAATTTTCTCTATGATATTTTCAGGCTTTCCTTCCTTCAAAAGCTGTTCTTTATAAATTTCTTTTTCTTTATTAATTTCTTCTACTGGTACATCTTCTGGACTTAAATATTTTGGGTCGCTTGCTGCAATTTGCATGGCAATATCATGGGCTAAATCTTCCTCTCCTTTTTTATCAAGTGCAACTAAAGTTCCTTTTTGACCATTCATATGAGAATAAACAGCTACGCTTTCGCCTTTAACAACGGCAAAATTTTTAATAATCATTTTTTCTCCAATAGTTCCGCTCAAGCTATCAAGATTTTCTTGAACGCTTAACCCATCCATGTCCAACTTTAATAGATCTTCCATAGAAGCAGGTTCATTATTTTTAATAAGTTCTAAAATATTATTGGATAAATTTATAAACTTTTCATTACGAGCCACAAAATCAGTTTCAGCATTCATTTCTAAAATAATTCCCCGAGTTTTATCGTCATTAACATCAAAAACAATAATTCCCTCAGAAGTTTCTCTGTCTCCCCGCTTAGCCGCTTTAGCAATACCTTTTTTTCTTAAAATTTCCAAAGATTTATCAAGATCTCCTTTAGCTTCTTCTACTGCTTTTTTACAATCAGCCATACCAGCTCCGGTTTTTTCTCTTAATTTTTTAATATCTTCTAATAATGACATATGTTATTAATATATTAGTTAATTAGTTTCTTGGTTAATTAGGAACCTGAAATTTATTCCTAATAGCATTTTATTTGCTAGTTGTTTCTGCCTTACCTTTATTGGCTTTGGCTTCTAAAATATTTTCTTTTATTGTATTAGTAAGAAGTTTAATTGTTTTAGTGGCATCATCATTAGAGGGAATTGGATAATTAATTCCAGTCGGATTAGTATTCGTATCACATATAGCAATAATTGGAATATTTTTCTTCTTGGCCTCCAACACTGCGGTTTTTTCATTAATAATGTCCCAAATAAATAAAGCATCTGGGGTTTTATTTAAATTAGTAAGTCCACCCACTTTAAGTTCAAGTTTAGTCATTTCTTTTTCAAGATCTGTTCTTTCCTTCTTAGTATATCTATCAAGCTTTCCAGTATTTTTATCCCGAATATAATCATTATATTTTTTAATCATCTTTTTAATAACCAAAAAATTAGTAAGGCAACCACCCATCCATTTTTCAACAACATAAGGCATTTCTGTTTCTTCTGCTAGATTTTTGATGGCTTTTTTAGCCTGCATTTTAGTACCCACAAATAAAATAACCTTGCCTTCCTGCACTAATTTTTGCATAAAATCTAGAGCCTCAGCTAAGAGCTCTCTTGATTTAACAAGATCAATAATATGCACTCCATGCCTTTGGGTAAAAATAAAAGGCGCTGATTTAGGGTGCCATTTACTAGTGCGGTGCCCGAAGTGCATACCCGCTTTGAGCATTTGCTCAATTGTTGGAATTTTTGACATAAATTTCCTTTAATCCTCTACTTTTCTGCATACCCCGCTAGAGGCACAAGGAAATAACGAAAAGTATGAGAGATTTTAATAATAAATAAATAAAAGTGGCCTTAAACCACTGTGCCTATAATATAATTTTTAGTTTTATTTGTCAATGTTGACAAAACATAGTAAAATATGTTTAATTTTTACAATAACAATATTTTATAATTTTTAAATTTTATAATTTTTAATTTTTGAAATAAATTTTAAGCTTAAATTTTTAAACATTAAAAATTAATATTTATTTCAAAAATTAAAAATTATAAAATTGACCAAAGGGAATACTCTTGAGTGTAAAAATTACAAAACTATAATCCCTCCCCCAATCAACTCATCTCCCCTATAAAAAACAGCACTCTGCCCAGGAGAAATTGCTCTTTGAGGCTCATGTAAATTTACAATATATTTCTTTCCAACTTTAGAAAAATTAACACTACACTTAACAGCCTTATGTCGATATCTAATAACTACTTCACAATCAAAAGGAAACTCAGGTTTAAGACCACTAATCCAGTTTACATTATTAATTATAAAATCTTGAGCAAATAGAGCTGAGTCATTAAGATTATTAACAACATAAAGTGTATTATTTTTATAATCTTTTTTTAAGGCATAAAATGGTCCTGTGCCACCAATCTCGATCCCCTTTCTTTGTCCGATTGTATACAATGGCAAGCCTTGATGCTGGCCAATTTCTTTATTGTCTAAAGTTTTAATCGGTCCCGATTTTAATTTAATATTCTTTTTTAAAAAATCATTATGATCAATTATTTTACCATCCTCATTAAGAAAACAAATATCTTGACTTTCTGATTTTAAAAATGGAATTTTATTTTGTTCTGCAATTTTTCTAATTTCTTTTTTTGTATATTCGCCACAAGGGAATAAGGTATTTTTTAAAATTTCTTGATTTAAATTATAAAGGAAATAACTCTGATCTTTTAAAATATCTTTGGCTTTCAGAAGAGCAATTTTATTTTTAGTACTTTCTTTTTTTATGTAATGTCCAGTAGCCATAAAATCAGCACTTAAGTTTTTTGCTATTTTAAATAATTTCCCAAACTTAATAAGCTTATTGCAACGAACACAAGGATTTGGTGTTAAACCCCGAGAATATTCATCAATAAAATAATCAATTATCTCTTTTTTAAATTGGTAAGACAAGTTAATCGGAAAAAAGGGAATATTTAAAAAACGACAAACTTTTCTAGCTGCTTCCTCACCGATTTTATCTTGAACAACACCAATCCTAAAATAAACTCCAATTAAATCATAGCCCTGTTTTTTTAAAATAAAAGCAGCGGCTGAAGAATCAAGACCGCCCGAAATTGCTACTAGCACTTTTTTATTGTTGTTGCTCATTTAATTTTATTTCTACGAAGTATTATTTCTACGAAGTATTATTTGTACTTCGTAGAGCTAAACTATTAAAATCTTAGGGAGAATAGATACTAAAAAATTAAATTTAAGAGAAATAAGTCCGGCTATAAAAATCATTAAAAATATAGTCTGCACAATAACATGCTTATGTTGAACTTCTAGTCTGATAATTATATTAATAATTAAAAAAGCTGAAATTATAAGAAGAATTGCAAAAAGAAAATAATTAAAATATTGTAATTTTACTTCAGTATAAGCCTTAGCTTCGTCTTGATTATTTGTAAAAATTTTAGCTTTATATAATTTATTGCTTTCCACTTCCTCTAAAGCACCACTCGTTTGAGCAACTTGAGCAATTTCTTTTGTTTCTTTCTTAATTTCCGGTTCAACTAATTCACTGGCTAAAACCTGTGCCTTAGACAAGGATAATTCTTCTTTTATAATATTTTGAAGATCTGGAACCTTAGGCAAAGGCGGTATTGATTTAATATCGGGAATATTTTTTTCCTGATTTTTATTATTATTTTTCACATTATTAATTTCTGAAATTACATTTATTTTATTTTCATCTGGTGTAGGTGGACTTAAAGGTATTTCATTTTTAATTTCGACTGTTTTCTCCTCCTGAGTAGGAACCACAGAAGCTAATTTAAAATCTTCTTCTTTTCTTATGGAAAATAATTCAACTAAAACGCTAGTATCTTTCCCATCAATAATCCCATTCAAAACGGCTAAACCAATATCTTTATATTCTTTATTTAATATATTTTTTTTATGGCTTGGAGAGAGCATTAAAGCTTTATGCACAGATTCAGGCGTAGTAAAATTCATAGCCAAATTTTCTCCTACTAATAAATATTTATAATTATCTCGATTAATCCAGTCCCATGGTTTTTTCCCGTCGGGACTTACATGGGCAAAATAATTATTTTGAATTAAATCTTTTGCTTTATTCATTGCGGAAAAATTTAATTCTTCATTAAATTGTACTGTGGAAATATCCTGGCTAATTCTATCTCTATTAATTAAGCTTAAAAGCTGATCATTAAAAAATTCATCCATTCTGCCTTGGTATGGATAAATGAAAAATAAATAACTTGCTAAAATAAATTTCAATCCAGCTAATATTAATCCAGTTGCTATTAAAGTTTTAGTGTGTAAAATTTTCGGCTTATATCCATTTTCTTTAGTGGGAATAAAAAAATCCTTAAAAATACTCCCGGAATCTTCTAGAAATTCCTTAGCATTTTCTTTCCCATCCACAAGTTCTTCTATTTCAACTTCTTCTTTTTTCAAAAATTTAATAAAATTTTCCTTAATTTTTTTATTCTTTTTTTTCTTAGAAAATTTTAAAATTTCCAAAAACGACAAAAATCCCAGAAATATTGTAATCCAGTCTTTTTTGTGATTATTAACATTTTTACGCTTTTTAAACATAAACACATTATATCATAATATTGGGTAATTGTCAAAAAAATGTAAATTAAAAGCCTAAGCTTTTTCAAAAATGCCTAAGCTTTCGGTATATTAAAATAATATTACTTTGATTTTAAATTATTTAAAACATAAGTCACCAAAGACAAAATAATACTAAAAAATAAAGCACTTAAAAACCCGTCTACATTAAAACCTTTCACGATAGAAGAAGTAAGTAAAACCATTAAGGCATTAATTACAAAGGTAAAAAGACCTAAAGTTAAAATATTAATCGGCAAAGTAAAAATAATTAAAATTGGCTTAATGACTGCATTAATAATTCCTAAAAATAAAGCAACAAATAAAGCCGACCAAAAACTGGCGACTAAAATACCAGGAACAATATAAGCCGTAATAATTACTGCTAAGGCGGATAATAGCCATTTGATGATTATGTTCATAATAAGATTCTGTTTTATAATTTAATGTTTTAGCGCTAATTATTATATCGGCTATCTCATTTTTTTTGTCATCCCTATAGATTTAACTAATTTAATGACAAAATTACATCAAAACTCACAATAGTAGATTACCCACCTTTGTCATCCTGGAACCCGCCCTTTTGGCGGGTATCCGGGATCCAGGAGGAAAAGCTATACGCTATTTAAACCTTTTAAGATTTAAAAATATTTATATCTTTTTCTCCTGGATCCCGGGTTGCGCTTCGCGCCCCCAGGATGACAAAAGTGAAAGAGATGAATTGCGAAGCAAGAGAAGCTGCCCTGGATATGGCAATAGCTAGACAAGGTGAATTCCGAAGAAAGAGAAAGTGCCCTGGGGTACAAGGTGAATTTTGAAAGAAAATCCCCTAATGAAAAGATTACCCCTAGAGCACCAAATCTAAAATTCACTATTCCACTAAACTAGCACTTTCCACAATAATATTCTCAATCGGCCAGTCTTGATGCCCGCCGTTTCTTCCGGTTTCCACTCCGGCGATTAAATCTACAACGTCCATACCCTCCACAACTTCCCCAAAAACAGCATAACCATAATTAGCCTGATCTTTATAATTCAAAAAATCATTATCTTTTAAATTAATAAAAAATTGTGAACTGGCTGAATCTACTACTTGGGTTCTAGCCATAGCTATTGTCCCCCGATTATTCAAAAGACCGTTGGTGGCTTCATTTTTAATTTCAGCCTCAGTTTCCTTTTGATTCCCGTCTTTATCAAATCCTCCGCCCTGAATCATAAAATCAGGAATTACTCGATGAAAAATTGTTCCATCATAAAATCCCTTAGAAACATAATTCTTAAAATTCTCAACCGAAATCGGAGCTTTTTCCGGATTTAATTTAATTTTAATATCCCCTTTATTCGTTTTTAAAATTACTGTGTTCATATTGTTTGTTATTTCACCCTCAGGGCGCTTTGTATTATTTTCTAAATTATTATTTTTGTTTTGAGAGTTTTGCTTATTTTCTTGCTCTCTTGTTTTACTAACATCATCAAGCGCCTTAGTCTCATTATAATTTTCCATATTTTTTGGAGCAGAATTTTCATCTAATACAGAATTTTGAGTAGCGCATCCGCTCAAAATTAAAGTAAGACCCAAAAAAATAAAAATTGATTTTTTCATAAGCATTTTTCTGATTTTAATTGAATTATTTAATTTTTAATATTAAAAATTAAATAATTCAAAATTCATTCAAAATTAAAAATTTTAAATTCAAAATTAATATTAATTATTTTATAAATATATCATGTTTTTAAAAAAATTCAAAACGGTATTACTTCACCCAATGTTCTTTTTTTATTTTTTGATCATCTTCTTCGCGTTTTTCTTCTATAGCTTCTTTAGCTTTTTTTCTTAAATCTTCAAGATTCATTTTATCTAATTCATAACTACGTTTTTCTAAATATTCTTTATTATTATTCCGAGGATCTTCTATAACTTCGGACAAAAGTACATCTAAAATGGCTCCAATTTTAGGTCCGGGCTTAATATTGAGTATCTTAATTAGCTCATCTCCGTTAATTTTAAGCATTTTTACGGAAACAGGATCATTTTGAACCTTTTCCATCATATATTCTAAATGTCTTAATTTGTATGGTTTAGCTTTAGGCGTTCCCGAACCCAGGCGATCGGCAATACGCACATCCATTAAATCCTTTAAATTTTCTCGGCCGACTTTCCGGATTAAACGTCGGACTGAGCTAGCCGTTACTTCATCCGCATCATAATAAAACATATGGTTTCTGACTAAATTCGCTACTCTTTCCGTATCAGCACTAGAAAATTTAAGTCTTTGCATAATCTTACGCGTTAAACGCTCACCAATATATTCATGATTATAAAAAGTTGTTATGCCATTTTTCTCTCCCCTTGATTTTGGTTTACCGATATCATGCAAAAGAGAGGCAAAACGAACTTGCCAAATTTTACTCGGACAATTTTTTAAAGAAAGAAAACTATGCCTTAAAACCGTATAAATATGATGATGATTTTGCTTCATATTCTCGCCTAAATAAAGTTCGGGAATAATATAGCGTAAAAGCTTGGTCTTATACATGAGAATAAAACCTTCATAGGCTAAATCAGTTTTTAAAATTTTAATTAATTCATCTTTGATTCTTTCTTTAGCAATAAATTTAATGCTTCCGGAAAATTTAAGAATATTTCTTTCAGTTTTCGCTTCAATTTCAAAATTTAATTGAGAAGAAAAACGAATCGCTCTAATCATTCTCAGAGCATCTTCCTTAAATCTATCGCTTGGTTCGCCTACCGCTCTGATTATTTTCTTTTTTATATCTTTTTCCCCACCAAATAAATCAATTAAAAACCAATTTTTAGGAACATTTAAATTTAATTCTTGAGCATTCTTTATCTTAAAGTCTTTAGTATCTTTAAGTGGACCTAAAGCCATCGCGTTAACGGTAAAATCTCGCCTTTCCAGATCCTTATCCAAATCTTTTTCAAAAAAAATTTCATCCGGATGCCTGCGATCAGAATATCCTTTTTCACTTCGGTAAGTAGTGATTTCAATCAAATTTTCGGTTTCTCCTTCTTTATTTTTCAAGGGCAGTAAAACTGTACCAAAATCATTTTCATATTTAGCATCTTTAAAAATTTTCAACATTTCTGCGGGTTTTGCATTTGTTGTTAAATCCCAATCCTTCGGATTTTTATTCATTAATAAATCCCGCACGCATCCACCCACTAAAAAAACCTCAAAATCATTATTATTAATTTTTTCTATAATTTGAAATATAAATTCGGGAATTTGCATAAATTTTATTTACAATTGACCTGTTTTATATCTAAATAATATATTATTGAACTCTTTTTGTCCATTAAAAAACTCTTCAAGAAGAAGAGCTTTTTTATGTGATTCATTAATATTTGGACGGATATTGCTTTTGTTTTCTCGCTTTAAATAATCCTTCATAGGCGCGCTTCAATAACTTCATTTGATTAGGCGAATTTTTAATCAATAAAAGCAATAAGCACTATTCCTATAAATGAATTAAAGGCATCAAAAACTTCAGACAATATCCATTTAGTATTTTAAGAATAGCACTCAATGATTAAAAAAATATGAAAAAATTCTTAAATTATTTAATTAACATTTATTATCTTATATTCCACATCACCTTTAGGAGTATTAACTATTACTTTTTCTCCTTTCTTCTTGTTTAAAAATGCTCGACCTAGGGGAGATTCATTTGATATTTTTCCTTTCAAAGGATCGGCCTCATTAAAACTTACTATAGTAAATTCTTTTTCTTTATTATCATTTTTAGCTAAAACACGAGAGCCCATACCGATTGAGTCTTTTTTAGATTCATTTTGAACAACAGTAAGATTTTTTAACATAGAATTTAATTCAGCAATCCGACCATCATTAAAAGCCTGGGCGTCTTTCGCTTCAGCATATTCAGCATTCTCACTTAAATCACCCATATCTTTAGCCTTTTGAATACGATCAGCAATCTCTCTTCTTTTTATTGTTTTTAAATATTCAAGCTCTTTCTCAAGTTTTTCATAACCCTCTTGAGATATAATTTGATCTTCCATAATTTTTTTTAGATAATTTTTTATTTTATACAACTTTCAATATATATAATTTTTAAACTTTTGGCAAGAGCTTATTGCTTGCTGTGGCCAATAATACTAAATATGCGATACCTAGGGGATGATTTAAATAAGGGCTAAAAAAATGAATAGCTATTATGGAAAATAATCCTATTAAAAAACTTATAAAAAATATTTTATTTTGACTATTTTCTTTAATAATTTCAAATGTTTTTTGAATTATATTAAACAATAATAGTAAATAAGCTATTAAGCCAAAAAATCCCAATTTAAGCCAGATATCAAGCCAACCCCATTCAAAGGCATAAGTTTTATAAATTCCATCTAAATTCTGCTCTCTCACTCTAGGATCATCAGAAATATAAGTAACATTTCGCCCAAAACCTTTTCCAATAATGGGAGAACTTTTAATTTCTTTCCATAAAACCGGTAATAAATTCCATCTAGAAGAAGCTCCAGCTTCAGAACTAACTTGAGACGCTCTATCCCCCACTAAAGATAAAGCGTTTAAATTATTTTTTATATTTGGTAAAGGAAAATTTATAATTAAAGAAATAAAAATTAAAGAAAAAATTCCGCTTAAAATAAAAGTTATTAATAATTTAAAAATATTTTTTAATTTATTTTTTTCATAAAAAAGGAAAATAAAAAATAAAAATAATCCCAATAAAAATCCGAGCCAATTACTACGAGAATAACCAAGAATGATAATACTTAAAAAACAAGTTAAATATGCGAAGTAAATTAAAATATTTCTAAATTTTCCAGATTCTTTAAACTTAATAAATATTCTATAAAAAGCATAAAAGAATGCTGGGATAAAATAAATATGAGATTGGAAAAAAATTCTAACAAATCCAGAATCAAATCTAGTAATCTCCCCCACCCGCGTATCTCTTATCCAGCGATATAATTCCGGTAAAAATGAAAAATTATGAGAAAAAACAAAAAGCAGAATAAAAGTTTTTAAAGCCACCCAAAAAATTCCAGCAGATAATACTTTTATTAAAATATTGATATCTTTTTTTTCATGAAATGCTTCTGAAATAGGAAAAATAAGCAAGAAAAAAATCCAAGCATTAAAATCAAAAAATGTATCTTTTAAATTATTCCCCCGAAAATAAGCATTAACTAATCCTAAAATTATAAAAATAAATAATATGTAAAAATATTTTAAATTTTTATTAAATATATTTTTAAAAGCTGAAAAGTTTTTTTGTTTATATAATTGAAATAATAATTTTAAAAACCAAGCAAACATAAGGGCAAGCCAAAGAGCAATGCGAATTGAAATTTTAAAAGATCCTAAATCCCACCAAAAAAGATATCCGAGAGAACCGATAATTAGCTCTATAAATAATATATACAATCCATATTTAAGATTTTGAAAAGATAAAATTAAAGTTACTAAAAAAATCGTGATAAAAGCAAAGGGCATAAATGCCGGAACCAAAAAAGCAAAGAGCGAAAGCAACTCTATAAGTATGATATATAAAAATATTTGTCTAAAAATATTCTTTTGCATTTTTTGTTGTTTATTTATTTTAATAATTTATTTAAATAATAGACCTTACTTTTTGTACCCCAGGGCACTTTCTCCCCCAGGGGACTCTCTCTTTCTTCGAAATTCACCTTGTCTGGCTGTCGCCATACCCCAGGGTAGCCTCTCTTGCTTCGCAATTCACCTCTTTTATATGACAAGGGGGAGGAAATTCTGTTTAGATGTTTTGTCAACAAATTAGTTAAATCTACAAAAAAGAAAAAATTCAAATTACTCCCCAATATCAATAAAAACATCATCCCCTTTTTTTATTCCAAAAGTATCGGACAAACCGGCGTTTATTTCTAAGACATAATTAGCGGGTCCGTCTGAACTATAACGCCCCTTATAATTTTTTCCTTCGGGTTCTAAATTTTTGTGAATATTAATTATTTTATTATCTCTAATAAAAATTATATCTAAAGGAATAAGCATATTCCGCATTACAAAAGTCCTTTCTCGAGCTTCCGGAAAAATAAAAAGCATAGCACAATCAGAACAAAGTTCTTCCCGAAAACTTAAGCCCCGATAAGTCTCCTCATCAGTTCGCGCCAATTCAACTTTAAATTCTTTATCATTAATTTTAATAATATTCTCATTCTCAGAAGATGTGCAAGCCGTAAACATGCAAAATGCCCCAAGAACAAAAACTAACAAAAACAAAAATAATATCTTTTTAAAATCAAACATAGAATATAATTTTTAATTTTTATAATTTTTAATTTTATAAATAAATTTAAATTTTTGAATTTTTAAACAAAATATTTTATTTTGCGCATTTAAAAATTTGAGTTTTAGATTTATTTAAAAATTACAAAATTATAAAAGTCCGTGTTTCTTCTTAATAATTTCTACAGCTTTTTTATACTTTTTAACTTTTGGCAAAAACGGAAAGAACTTATAAAAAAAACCGGGTATCCATCCACTCATAGTTCCTCCAGTACTTACCTTAAATAATAATTTGTCAATCCAAAATCCAGTATGTCCTTCTTCTAAAAAAGTAAGCCACAAATCCCAGTCTTGTAATCTTTTTAAACTTTCATCCCATCCTGACTTTGGAAAATGTTCCCTTCTCAAAAGAGCGCTAGTATGAATATATGGCATTTTTTTTAATTTTTTTGCATCAAAGGGAAAAAGCCTAAATTTTTTCATGCCAAATTTATGGTTAGGATAAACATAAGAAGCGTTTGTTTGAATTTTAAGCGTATCTAGCATCACTTCTAAAGCATCCTCTCTTAAAACAGAATCAGCATCAAGAAAAAGAACATATTCTCCCTTAGAATATCTAAAGCCCTTATTCCGAGTGTAAGGTGCACCATGATTTTCCTGATTATGATAAAACTCAATCCTATAACCGAATATTTTTTTATATTTGCTAATTATTTTAGATAATCTATCCGTAGACCTATCATTCACCACTATAATTTCATAATTAGAATAAGTCTGACGCTTGATAGATTCTAAACAAGCACTTAATTTATTGGCTTGATTGTAGATTGGGATTATTATGCTGATCATACTCGTATAACTCGTAACGCATAACGCGTAACATATGAAATTATTTTATTAAATTATTCCCTCTTCTCTTTGTCATCCCAAGACATTATCTCTGCCTTTGGTATTCACCTTTGTCATCCTCGAAGCCGCAGGCTATCGGGGATCCAGGAGGAAGAGATATAAATATTTTTAAAGCTAAGAAGATTTAAGTAGCATATAGCTATTCTTCCTGGATCCCTTTCCCTCGCTATCGCTCGCCAGGGATGACAAAGGTGAAGAAAGAATGTCCTGGGAGTACAAAGAGAAAAAACCATTATCGAATTACTTAATTTCCACAAATCTCAAAAAACTTCCCCGCCTGCCCTTTCCAACTAAATGAGCTTATTGCTCTTTTCATGGCATTATCCCCCAGCTCTTGTCTGAGGTCAAAATTTCTATAAAGTTCTTGAATAGCGTCTTCTATACTATCAACATTATCAGGTTCCACTAAAATTCCAGTTTCATAATCCACAACCGCGTCCGAAACTCCTCCGCTTCGCCCAGCTATAACCGGTTTTCCGGCCAGAGCGGCTTCTAAATATACGATCCCAAATCCTTCCACGTCTCCATTAATATCACGCGAAGGCATGATAAATATATCACAATTCTTAAGCCATAAATCTTTTTCCGCATCATCTATGGCACCCAAAAATTTAACATGAGAATTATTTTTTGCTAAATTCTTAAGATACATTTCATCCTCCCCAGCACCCGCAATATAATAATATAAATTAGGGATAATCTCCCTTAAATTCTGCACCGCCTCAATAACCCTGTCCTGCCCCTTCCGCCTCACTAAACGCCCCACAGTAAACAAAATAAATTTCCCCTCTAAATCATGCTTCTTTCTAAAATTAGAAAATTCACCTGCGTTCCACGTTCCACGACCGTCCTGCTTGCTCGCCGTTTTGGAGGGAACGGAGCCGAAGGATTCCACGTTACGCGAGGATACTCCCGGATTAACCACAAAACTTTTATGATCAAATTTAGATCCTAAAAAATTTAACATCTTTTTTTCTACATAAGAATTTGTAGAAATAATAGTTTGGGCATGTTTTAAAATTAATTTTGCTAAATATTTTTTTTGTTTTCGTTTTAAGGCATATTCAAGATCCATGCCATGTAAAACTATACTATATTTAAAATTAAATATCTTGCTTAATAAAAAAGTAACAGTTCCAAGAGGCAAAATATGCCCCACTATTACATGATTAATTTTATTCTTTTTAATGCTTTTGTATAAAGTAAAAAAAGCCGGAATCCACTTCGGATAGATTTTATTAGACAATAATTTATTTTCATTATTATGTAAAACAAAAATTTCATTGTCTTTTGGACAATGCCTAACTAAATTACCATAATAGTTAGCGATCCCCCCTTTAAAGGGCGGATATTCTAATGTAAATAATAATATTTTCATAATTTATCTAATCTCACAGGCATCCGATGCCTTAGCTAAGGCATCGGATGCCTGTGAGATTTTCACCTTATTATTTTCCAAAAGCCGAAGCTAGACTTTTAATATCCTCTTTCCTAATAGCTCTTAAAATTATCATGGACGCAAAATATATAATAGCACCTAAGGAAATTACTAAAACTAAATTTATAGTACTTTTTAAAAAATAAACTGACAAGCTCATGATGAATACTGAGATCAATGCTTTTAAGCCGGGAATAAATATTTTATGAAAATTGACTTTAGTAATTTTAGGAACAACAAGAATTCCTAAGATGAACATTAAAAAATTGCTAACTAATACAGTAATGGCTGCGCCTTGAGTATTAAATTTTGGAATTAAAATTAAATTTAAAATAATACTGCTTATTAAAACAATTCCCATATTGCGCGTATTTACTTTCTGCCGATCACAAGCATTAAGCAAGGCTCCGATTGGAAAATTTATAAATATAAAAGGCATAGCAATCATAATAATTCTTAAGGCATTTAAAGCTTCAATATACTC
>Ga0164318_10003276_pt1 | contig 15294 bp, 6 predicted proteins | sample GuaBasSedimGuay9_FD_113734 | JGI IMG/M metagenome (GOLD analysis project Ga0164318, IMG submission 113734) | Subseafloor sediment microbial communities from Guaymas Basin, Gulf of California, Mexico - Guay9, Core 4571-4, 0-3 cm | ecosystem: Environmental > Aquatic > Marine > Hydrothermal vents >...
AACCCATTCCTACATCATAAAGTACACTTAGCTTCTCTGCAATTTTACGCTCAAGTTTACCATCATAAGAATCGAAGAAGCTATATGCATCCTCAACAGTCATATCCAATATATCAGCAATACTTTTTCCTTGATATTTAATATCTAGAGTTTCAGGCTTAAATCTCTTCCCTTCGCAATGCTCACATTTAAGATAAATATCTGCCATAAACTGCATTTCAACTTTTACCCTTCCTTCACCTTGGCAATGCTCACATCTACCACCAGTAACATTAAAAGAAAAGAATCCTGGTTTATAGTTTCGAACTTTAGCTAATTTCTGAGAGGCAAATAAAGTCCTTATTTCATCATATGCCTTTATATAAGTAACTGGATTAGATCGTGAAGAACGACCAATAGGATTCTGGTCGATTAATTCTACCTCCTCTATAAGTTTGAAATCTCCTTTAATATCAGAGAATTTACCAGTATAATCAGCATGACCTCCAATTACTTTCTTCAATGCTGGATATAGAATTCCTTTAACTAAGGTTGTCTTTCCTGATCCACTAACACCTGTTACAAGTGTAAGAGTATGTAAAGGAAACTTTACAGAAATATTTTTCAAATTATGTTCTCTAGCACCAGTTATCTCAATATATTGATTCCATTTTCTACGGATATTAGGAATAGGAATTTCAATTTCAGAACGTAAATATTTTGCAGTTAAACTATTTCCATTTTTCACTAAAGATTGATAATCTCCTTCAAAAACAATATCACCACCATTAGTACCTGCCTCAGGACCCAAGTCAATAATATAATCTGAGGCTTTCATAATATCATCATCATGCTCAACTACTATTACAGTATTCCCAATATCTCTAAGCTTTTTAAGTACTTTTATTAAACGCTCTGTATCACGAGGATGCAGTCCAATACTTGGCTCATCAAGAATATATAGAGAACCTATCAAACTACTTCCTAGAGAAGTTGCCAAATTAATTCTTTGAGATTCTCCACCAGAAAGTGTTGCTGATTTACGATTTATTGTTAAATATGGCAAGCCCACATCTGTAAGCACTTGAAGTCTATTAATAATTTCTATTAAAAGACGCTCACTTATAGCTTTATCTTGCTTATCAAGTTTTATATTCTTAAAGAAATCAAGTGCCTCTTCCACCGACATAAGAACAATATCAGAAATATTCTTATCGTCTATTAAAACGTAGTTTGTTTCTTTTCTAAGTCTTGTTCCTCTACACGCAGGACAAACTGTTCTCCCACGATAACGTGAAAGCATAACCCGATATTGAATCTTATATGCATTCTGCTCCAACTCTACAAAGAAAGCATCTAAGCCTTCAAAATATTTGTTACCAGTCCAAAGCAAAGAATATTCCTTCTCTTCTAAATCGTTAATTGCTCTATGAATAGGGAAATCGAAATGATGAGCATTCATAATAAGTCTTTCTTTCCACTGCCCCATTTTCTCTCCTTTCCAACAGGCTATTGCACCATCATAAACTGATAAGTTTTTATCAGGAATAACAAGGTCTTCATCAATTCCCATTACATTACCATGGCCTTCACAATATTTGCAAGCACCAAGAGGATTATTAAAACTAAGAAAATCTATACTTGGCTCGTCGAATATAATACCATCTAATTCAAACTTATTAGAAAAAGATTTACTTTTCCATTTACCTTCATTTTCGTAAATTAGAATACTCTCTCCATGTCCTTCGTAAAACGCAATCTGCGCAGAATCCGCAAGGCGTGTATCATTTGCATTGTCTTTAGAACTAATTAATCTATCAACTACAATATGATAATCATGCTTCTTAAGCTTGTCAATATTCTTTTTTTCTAATACATCCTGTAGCAAAAGTATTTTTCCCTTGCTATAAAGGCGAGAATATCCATGTTGCATATATAAATTTAGCTGAACTGACAATGGTCTATCCTCTATATTCTTAATATAAAATGTAACAAGATATTTTGATTTGTCTTCAAGTTTATGTACAAAACTTACTACATCTTCAACATGATGACGCTTAACTAAACCACCAGAAACTGGAGAATAAGTCTTGCCAATACGAGCAAACATTAATTTAATGTACTCATAAATCTCTGTTGAAGTTCCAACAGTAGAACGAGGATTGCGAGTATTTACCTTTTGTTCTATTGCAATAGCAGGAGAGATTCCAGATATATTATCTACTTCAGGCTTACTCATTTTACCCATAAACTGGCGAGCATAAGAACTCAAACTTTCAACATACCTACGCTGACCATCAGCATAAAGAGTGTCAAAAGCAAGAGATGATTTACCTGAACCTGAAAGACCTGTTATCACTACAAACTTATTTCTAGGAATCTTAACATTCACATTATTAAGATTATGCACCCTTGCTCCCTGAATTTCTATAAAATCTGATTTCGCCACTTATTGAAGTATTTTGATTGGGTGCAAAGAACGTAAAAAAACACTTAATAAACTCTTAGATTTTTTCTTTATAAAACAATAGAAATAAATTTCTTTTAACCACATAGGAACATAGGGAACATAGTTAGTTTTTAAATATTTGTGTGTAGCTTATAAGTTGTTTTGATTATATTTGTCAAATAAATACACTCTTCTAGAAAGCATAAACAATGAAATTAACAACCAATTATTTCTTTTATGAACTACGAAATAACCATCACCATAATTCAGCTAATAAGCATTATTCTGGCAGGAATTGTACTTTTTCTTGGTATCTATATTATGCTTCCAAACTGGAATTACAAACTCAACAAACCATATAAATGGGTGGAAGAAGCAAAGAAAACTCTTCCTTCACGACTTAAAATCATTGAACAAAATTATGATGACAAAGTAAGATTCTATACTTTTTGGTTTCAGATTGAAAGGCTAAAAAGAGAAAATATAAAAGGTGCTTTTGCTGAATTAGGAGTTTATAAAGGAGAAACTGCACGCTTTACCCATTTGATGGATGATGATCGTGAGTTTCATTTGTTCGATACTTTTGATGGATTTAAAGAAGATGATTTAATACTAGAAAACTCTAAGGATAAAAAATATAGCACAGATAATTTCTCAGATACAAGTCTGGAGAGAGTAAAAGATTTCATTGATGGAAATGACAATATATTCCTTCACAAAGGTTATTTTCCTGAAACAGCAAATGATATTGAAGAAAAAGAATTTGCCTTTGTGCATCTTGATGCCGATCTTTATAAGCCAACATTAGCTGGTTTAGAATACTTCTACCCTCGTCTTGCAAAAGGTGGGGTTATATTAATCCACGATTTTAACCACAATTGGGATGGAGTGAGAAAAGCCGTGGATGAATTCCGAAAGAACAATGACATTATTATTTCAGAAGTAGCAGATATGCAGGGTAGTTTGATGATTTTGAAGTAAGTTTAAGTCTTATTAAAAAAAGTATTAAATTCTTTAAATCTACCTCTAGCAACAGGAATAGATTCTTTAATACCTAGTAAATACAACTGGTAATTTCTAGCATTCCCTTCAGCTTTTGTAATATAATTTGTATTAACAATAAACGAGCGGTGAGTTTTAATTATAAAATCCCATTCCAATAATTTTTCGTCAAGCTCTTGAATAGTTGCCCTAAAAAGCTGCATTTTTATTTCGTTATTTATTTTCAGAAAAACTTCTATATAATTACCATTGGATTTTATACAAACCAAATCGTCCACTACAAACTCTATTACTTCATTCTTAATAACTGTTGGAATAATTACCTTATCTTTACTAAAGCTATTATCTTGAACGGTTTCTACAGTACTATTGTCAAGTTGAAGATTTAGTTTCTGTACATTTTTTAGATTTCTTTTTAGAATAATAGTATAATTTACCCATAAAACAATACTAAGTATCACAGTTCCTGTAGTAATGATATAAGTTAATATTTTCAAAAAGAAAGCTATTGATAATAACTCTGAAGCATCTTTTGTAACGACAACAAATAAAGAGTAATTAGAAATAAAGATAGCCATAAATACACCTAGAGATAATAACAACTCATTACCTAAGCTCCAATTATCTCGTTTATTATCAGAAATAAAAATTAATGGAATTATATGAAAAACTAATATTATACTGAATGCTACTAATATTCCTGTAAGCAAAGAAATAAGTGTAGGTGAAATTAAAATATTATCAGTAAAAAAATTATCGTTGAGTCTAATATGATTAAGATACATGGATAAAATACCGACAGATGCCGCCACTATTAAATTCCTCTTAAGAGTATAAAGATACGGATAAGGTTTACTCAGAAATATCATCAGTGATTAGTAATTAGTTATTGTCTATTCTTTTAATAAAGCACCTTTGCAAAACTACGAAAAAATAGGCTGAAAAAATATGGTATTTCACAAGTGAAGATTTTTCAATAATTTACAAATACTATAAAAAGAAGAATTGCAGGCTGCCATTTCATAACAATTTGCCAATTCATAACAGATAAAAACCATCTAATAACAAAAAATACACCATCTAATAACAATAAGCCATATTTACTTTTATTTTGCTTTGTTTGATTATACTTTTGCTAAACAAATCACTGAATAAAACATTAATTATGAGAGAATCTAATTTACTTCCAAGCAAAATTTTAAACACAAAAAAAGAAAATTTAGAAATAAGTCAATCAATAAAGCATCCTGAATATTTGTTATTTGTAATAATTGCATTATTAAGTTTTCTATTCTTAAGCTTTCCTGGGTATTCTCAAATAAACAATATTATATTTACAGAAAGTACGGGCAATACATTTACTTCAATTTCGTCAAGTGGCACATCAGTAAATCTTAATGACGATGCAAACATCCAAGTTAATATAGGGTTTAGTTTTATTTATAATTCACATTCATACACTAATGTGATGATTGGCTCCAATGGTTATATTGGTTTTGGGAGTACTGGAGCTACTAGTTATAGTAATGATTTATCAACAACATCGTCGACAGTTAATGAGTATATAGCTCCATTATGGGATGATTTAAACCCACAAGTATCAGGGAGTAATATATATTACACAACGCAAGGAAGTTCTCCGAACAGACAATTTATTATTGAATATAATAATGTAGCAACTTATGGAAATCAAGCAAGAACTACTGTACAGGTGGTATTATTTGAAGTAAACACTAATATTGAATTTAGATATGGCGCAAGTTCCGGACATTTTTCAGCATCCATTGGTTTAATTGAAGGAAATGGAGGTTCAGGCCATTTTATGAGTTTAACGCCAGGAAATCCTACCACAACTAGTACCACAACTAGTAATAATAGCATTTATTATCACCCTGCAAGCGGAACTACTTACGTTTTTTCTTATGGAAATGCACCAAGTAACCTAAATGAAAGTTCGATTGGCTCAACTTCTGCTTCGTTAGATTGGACAGAGAATGGCAGTGCTACAACATGGAAAATAGAATATGGAGCTGTAGGTTTTACTAAGGGTACGGGTACTGTTATTACAACAACAACGAAACCATATTCACTAACTGGTCTTAGTACAAATACTTCCTATAGTTGGTATGTTCAGTCTGTCTCGGGCTCACAAACAAGTATTTGGGTAGGACCAAAAAGCTTTACTACATTGCCTGGTGCTCATCAGTTACCATTGTCAGAGAGTTTTGAGAATGGGTTTTCGTATTTTTCTAATAATAATGGAAATACCGTAGATTTTGCAATTGCTACAAACCTTTATCATAATGGTTCTCATAGCGTCAGAAATCAGAATACTAATAATAATGTTAATGTATTTACTGAAACAGGAGTGTTAGACTTAAGTTCTACTTCAGATAATATAATATTAGAATTTTGGCAAATTGCTAAAACTGAAGGGCATAATGATAAATGCTATGTGGAAATTTCAACCGATGGAGGACAAAACTATACTAAGCTTCCTGCATCAACATATTTGGGTAGTGCTGCTACATATAGTACTTATCCATATTTTCATGAGGATTCATATAGCCAATGGGGGCAGGCCTTTGAAACGCCAGATAATACATGGTGGAAGAAGGAGACTTTCAAACTTGCAAATTATCGCACAACAAATGTTAGATTTCGGTTTAGAGTAATTTCAAATACCACAACACAACGCGCTGGTTGGTATATCGATGACATTCATATTTATGAAAATAATTATATTGATCCGTCAGCATTATCAGAGAGCTCAATTACTCAAAATTCAGTTTCATTAAACTGGACAGAAAATGGAACAGCTACAACTTGGAATATTGAATACGGAGTAGCAGGATTTACCAAAGGTACAGGCACTGTTGTCAATACGACATCAAAGCCGCTGTCTATTACTGGTTTAACAGCAAATACAGAGTATGATTGGTATGTTAGAGCCGACTATGGAAGTGGTAATACCAGTGAATGGGTTGGAAAAAAGAGTTTTAAAACACTATTACCTTCTAATCCATTTCCTCTTACTGAAGATTTTGAGAATGGATATACTTATTTTGATAATGCCAGTACAAATAATAAAAACTATAATGACGAAACTACAATAATTCATGGTGGGGGTCATAGTGTAAAGAATGCATATTCAACACAAAACATAAATTACCTTGAAGAGAATGGTGTTCTTGATTTATCTTCGGCTTCTAATAAAATTGTTTTAGAATTTTGGCATATAGCAAAGGTAGAATCCCCAAACGTATATTGTTGGATAGAGGTTTCGACTGACGGTGGCAGCACCTATAATAGTTTACCGATAAATTCTTATAAAGGAACTTCTAAATATAATAGCTATGGTTATTTTCAAGAAAAGTCTTATGAGAAATGGGGAACAGGAAATAATTCTCCTACAAATAATTGGTGGCACAAAGAAGTATTTGATTTATCAGCTTACAGAACAACTGATGTAAGATTCAGATTTCATTTAAGTAATAATTCGGGACAAATAAAATCGGGTTGGTATATTGATGATATTCATGTTTTTGAAAATAATCAACAAGACCCATCGTCACTTACGGAAAGTAATATTACAAATAATAGTGCTGAACTAAATTGGACAGAAGAAGGTAGTGCTAGCAGTTGGAAAATTAAATATGGAGTGGCAGGATTTGATCCAAATACTTCTGGAACAACGATAAGCACTAACTCCAAACCCTATACTTTAAATGGTCTTTCAGCAGTAACAACTTATGAATGGTATGTGCAATCTGTTTATGGAAGTAGCTTTACCGACTGGACAGGTCCAGTAAAATTTACAACTGAACAAGACCCTTCTATAACTCAGTCAATACCATTTTATGAAAACTGGGAATCTAATAGTTTTGGTACAAGATGGAATTATGGCACAGGTTATAAGGGTAAAATTGATATTGATACCATATCAAATAAATTTGGGAGTTATGGTGTAAACTTAAGAGGATATTATACCAGTAGTTATACTATTCCCTCAGATATAAATGATGCTCTTACTAAAGCAATAACAGGAGGGGCAAATGAGAACTGGACAAACTGGTGTAAAATGAGTATTGATCTTTCTTCAACAACAAAACCATATTTGAGTTTTCTATACTCAATGGGATTTAAGTACAATAATAATTACAATAGTTTTTGGGTACAAATAAGTACTGATAATGTTAATTGGACTGATTTATTCTCTACGCAAACTAATTACCAAGATATAGATTACAACAGAAAACAGATAGATATTAGTACGTATAATGGTAATAGTAAGGTATATATAAGATTTCTCCATAATGGAAAATATACAACTAACTATTTGTATTTGGATAATATTCGGATTGAAGACAATTCATGTGTAAGTCCTAATTCTCAAAGTATAAATACATTAAATACTACATCAGCTACATTAAACTGGGCTCAAAATGGGGGGCTAAACTCTTGGGATATTGAATTAGTAAAATCAGGAGAATGTCCCTCTGGAATACCAACAAAAACATCAGTTACAAAGCCATATAATTATACTGGATTAACACCCAATACATATTATGATTGGTATGTGCGTTCAAAATGCAATTCAAACTCAACAAGTATTTGGTATGGCTCCAATAGTGGGTTTAGAACAGTCCCCATAAACTCTGATACATGCCAAGGTAAAACAAGCAAATGCTCACCAATGTATGTGCGATTAAATGAGAATGGGTCAAACTCTTATCGTCATGTTTTTTATGATGAATTCTCATTTACAGTACCTATAACAGGCAATTACAGTATTGCTGCTCATTGGAATGTAGTAGATGGCTACTTACATTTATACAAAAATAGTTTTGACCCAAATGATGCCTCTACAAACTGGATTGCAGGAAATGATGATGATGCTACTTCAGCATACTCTACAATTGAAGATATAAATCTAAAAGTTGGAATAACGTATATAGTAATAGGGACTTCTTATGATGAATATAAAACTGACAAATCTGAATACTGGATTGAAGGAGCGGGAAAAGCAAATATGCCTACAAAAACCAACTATCATGGTGCTCCATACCGCAATTACAATATTCCAACAACTAATGGTACAGCATGGTCATCAGAATACGAATGTGAAGATGATAACGGATATACCTACTATTATGATGACAATAGCACTTCTATAAATTTTGATGACGACAATCTATTATTAGCTGTCAAAAAAAATGGAAATAATTTTGGAAGTACTAGTGTTGAAGTAAAAGGCTCTACTGGAGCATCATACATCTCTCCTGCCACTACACCTTATGTTAATTCATTTAATGGTTGGTATATGTTTAACAGATACTGGAAATTAACACCCACATCTCAACCAAGTAGCGATATTACAGTTCGTTTTTATTATACCTCAGACGATTTCTCACAATTAAATACAGCTCTAACTGCAAACAATAGAAATGCAATTAATGATCATACTGCTATGTCGTTTGTGAAAATAAATGACCTAAATAGTTCAAACTACGATTACAATCCAGCAAATGGACAAAACCAAATACCAAAGGCCACCGCTTATAATACTGATGGAGCTTGGATATACAAAAATGGAGATAATGCAAGTACAAACAGATGGAAATATGGCACATACAATGGTGCTTTTTATGCCGAATTTGTAATTTCTCACTTTAGTGGTGGCGGCGGCGGAGCGGCAGGAAATGGATATGAAGGAAGCCTCCCCATTAGTCTATTAGATTTTAATGGAAAAATATCAGATAATTACAACACACTGTACTGGGAAACAGCCACAGAGGAAAATGTAGATTTTTTTGAAATAGAACGATTGGATATTGCTGACAACAGTACCTCTACAATTGGAAGAGCAGAAGCAATAGGCAACAGCAACACCATACAACATTATTATTTAGAAGATACTACACCTGTTGTGAAAGCATTTTACAGATTGAAGGAGGTAGATTATGACGGTATAGTTACTAAATTTGACTGGATAACTCTAGACAGAAATAAAACTAATACAAGAACTATTGATATTTATCCAAATCCAGCTCATAACTATATATCATTTAGCAATTTGAATGAAAAAGCGCTGATTGAGATATATAGTTTTGATGGAGAAATAATTCTAAATAAAATTCTCAATAACTGTTCAAAATTAGACATCTCAAATTTAAAAAAAGGACTATATTTAATAAAAATCACAACTAACTCACACAATATATTTAATCAGAAATTCATAAAAATATAAATATAATGAGAAACTATCTTGTAAATCATAGAATTTGTAATAAATGTAAACTTTGTGTAGAAATATGCCCTGTAAACCTAATAAAACAAGGTGAAAACGGACTAATAAAATTTATTAACAACAGAAAAGATATTTGCTTAGAGTGTGGTCAATGTATGGCAATATGTAAAAGTAGTGCAATAAAAATAGAAAAGTATAATTATGAAGATAACTTAAAAAAAATACCTAAAGATTTTATCTCTCATGATAATTTTATTGACTTTATTTCATCAAGACGATCGGTAAGAAACTTTAAAAACAAAAAAGTTGAAGAAGAAAAAATTAATAAAATTCTTGAAGTATTAAGGTATGCTCCTTATGGGGCAATGCCCAATAATGTAGAAATAACAGTAATAAATAACCGAGATAGAATACAACACATACTCCCAATGGCTGAAGAATTTCTTGATAATATCGTAAAATGGATAAAAAAACCAATAATGCGAAAAATAATAAAGCTAAAACTAGGAGTTGAAACATATAATACCATAAGAAATCATATCTACCCCATGGCAAAACTCAATAATTACAAACTTAAATATGGAGACAGAATAACAAGAGATGCACCAGCACTAATAATATTTCATGCAAAAAAAGGAGCTGAAGAACATACTAACAACTCTCTAATATATGCAACATATACTATGCTAGCCATACATTCGTGTGGTTTAGGAGGATCAATGAACGGAATAATACCAGCAGCAATAAACAAAGACCCTAGAATAAAAGAAGCTTTCAATATTCCAGAAAACCACGAAGCAACAATGTCACTAACACTTGGTTACCCAAAATACAAATATGCTAAAGCTATAATAAGAGAGCAAAAGAAAGTGAATTGGGTAGCTTAACATATTCCAAAATCACTCATACCTCAATGCTTCCACAGGATTTTTTCTTGCATAAAATAAAGTCTGCAAACTAACTGTTAACAGTATTATTAGTAATACAAATATTGCTGCTGAAAGAAATATCCACCAGTATAAACTTGTTTGGTATGCAAAGTTTTGAAGCCATTTTCGCATTGCATAAAAAGCTATTGGACCTGCAACAACAAAGGCAATAAGAAATGATTTTACCAAACTGATATTAAACAAATAAATAATTTCAACAATACTAGATCCATTTACTTTCCGTATTCCTATCTCTTTAGTTCTAAGCCTCAAATTAAAACTCAGAGTAGCAAAAATACCAATCAACGAAAGCATTAATGAAATAAATGAAAACAGTATTAAAACTTGCATCTCATAATATTCTCTCTCATATACTTTATGATACTCATCACCAATAAATTCAAAATTAAGTGGAATATCAGGAAAAATATTATCCCATTCTTTTCTTACAACTGCCAAAGCTTCTTTTTGCTGAAAAGGATTATAGTCTATCAAAAAATTATGGCAAAATATTTTTCTACAAACCATTATCAAAGGTTTCTCTTGATTAAATATATTAGTATAATGAAAATCATCAACTACTCCTACTATTTTGCCTTTGGGAAAAAACTCTGTCATAGGATGCAGTAAGTTAAAATCTTTACCCACAGCATCTTCAGGCTTATCTACTCCAATAACTTTCAAAGCAGTACGATTAATAATAAATTTATCGCAATAACCGGAAACTTTCTCTTTTAATTCGTCAGGGATCTCTTTCTTCATATAGTTCAATCGCCACAATTTCATAGCTTTACGCTCCCAATCTAGAGGAGCAGTATTAGTAAGGTTGATTGTTCCTGCAATGGGTTTTATTCTAAGAAAGCTAAAGAAATTTGTATCAATGATTAAAGTATTAAGGGATTTTTTCTTTTCTGATTTCTGATTATCAAAAGAAAAATTAAAATTATCGGTAACTATACCGGCAGGAGGTTCTGATGCCGCAGTTACTGAAATAATTTCAGAATGTTTTAAGAGACTCCCTTTAAAACTTTCGAACTTATGCACAACTGCTCCAGAATTTTCTGGAATTACAATAATATGAGTATTATGAGCCTGCGGGTGTAATTTATTGATATAATCTATTTGTTCTCTGATTGTTAAAGAAGCAATAATTGCAATAATAGAAAGACCCAATTGGATTATAATAGAAATTCTGTAATTTTTCTTTTTTGAGGACGTAGTGACAACACTATTGGCATTATTCCAAAATAATGAAGGGATTAAAGCAAATAAAACAAGAATTATAAAAAAACTAATAATGAAAATGTAAAACAGTTTTATTGGTAATAATTCAAATCCAAGATTTCCATATTCATTGGTAAAAAATCTAATGGAAATAATAGACAAGAATATTACTACTAACGTTAAAATAAGAATTTCTTTCAAAAAGTCTAAACTCAGAGAAATATTTGAAGCACCATTTACAAGTCTTATTTTTCTGTTTTTTATATTGCTAATAAATTGTACATAATTGAGGTTAACAAAATTGATTAAAGCAATAATCAGTATTATCAAAGCTCCACTAAAAAGCAAGATAACAGATTGAATATTTGCATTCTGACTCAATTCTCTTGATTTATGACTATAGAAATGAATATCGGTGACAGGCTGAAGATAAAACAAATTTCTAACTTCTCTTTTAGCATTTAGGGAATCCATTTCTAGCTGAATTTTCTTTTGTAAATCAATATAATTTACCTCTGGAGATAACAAAAGGTAGCTATAGGTCCAATCGGCAGGGCGTTTCATATCAAGGTATGAGCAAAGAAAATCAGCTTTAAAATGAGAATTGGAGGGGAAATCATCAAAGATACCGGCGATGGTGAAATTATCAGGCTTCATTTTTCTTTGATACAGAATCTGGAGTTGCTTACCTATTACATCTGTTGTTCCGAAATAAGTAATAGCCATAGATTTGGAAATGGCAACTTGGTTGGGTTTATTGAATAAATTATCTTTATCTCCTTGCAAAAGCCTGAAACTAAAGAGGTTGAAGAAACCACTATCTACACTAAAAACTTTTTTTGAATAAAAAGAGTTTTCATCAATTGTTACTGTAGCTTTTCTCCACGACATCAAGCGATTAACAGCTTCTATCTCAGGAAATTTTTTTTCTAAATAGGGGGCCATAGAACCATAAATACGAGCATCAATTAAAGAGCTTTTGCCAGTATTAGAATTCATAGTTAATCTTACAATTCTATCGGCATTGCTATGAAAACGATCGTAATTCAGCTCACTCCATACGTAAGAGAGAATTATAAAAACACTTACAAAAGCTAAAGTTAAACCAAGTGTATTAACTAAGAAATAAGCTTTGTATTTATTTATTCGCCGAAGAACTATATTTAAGTTCATAATAAGTAATTTAATACATAAAGGTTAACACTCTATTTTTCATTAACTTGCTCTACTATAACTTCTCCATCAAGTAGATTGATTGTACGATGGGCAAATCCGGCATCACGCTGAGAATGGGTAACCATAATGATGGTAGTGCCTTCCTGATTGAGCTCGGTAAGAAGATTCATCACTTCAATTCCATTTTTTGAGTCTAGATTACCAGTAGGCTCATCGGCAAGAATAAGGTCGGGATTAGCAACCACCGCCCTAGCAAAAGCTACTCTTTGCTGCTGACCTCCAGAAAGCTGCTGAGGAAAATGCTTAGCCCTATGACCTATTTTCATTCTTTGAAGAACCTCTTCTACTTTCTGTTTTCTCTCCGATGCCTTCATTTTAAGATAAACTAATGGCAACTCAACATTTTCATACACATTAAGTTCGTCAATAAGATTAAAACTCTGAAAAACAAATCCTATTCTCCCTTTACGAAATTTAGTACGGTCTTTTTCCTTTTGTTTGGAAACATCATGTCCATCAAAAATATAGCTTCCTTCAGTGGGATTATCCAAAAGTCCAATAATATTTAGCAAAGTAGATTTACCACAGCCCGAAGGTCCCATAATAGCAACAAATTCTCCATCTTTAATGTGCAAATCTACATTATGTAATGCGTAAGTTTCCACCTCATCGGTACGAAACACCTTGGTTAATTTTTCTGTCTTAATCATTTTATATATTTATTTGTTTGTTGTTATGCTACTTTCCCCTTTAGCCCTGCCTAGCCGACAGGCAGGCTTTCCTCTTCTACTCATATCTCAAAGTTTTTACTGGGTTTTCTCTTATTGTTTTCATAGTAAATAATGAAACTGTTAATGCAATCAATATTATTGTTACAAGCCCGGCAAATACAAATAATACTGTAGAAAGCTTTATTGAGTATGCATAATTCTGCAAATAAAATTCGCTAACATAGAATGATGCTGGAATCGCTACAAGCAATGCTCCTAAAGTTGTCCACAAAAATGACTTATTCAGCAAAACAAGTAAAGAAATTGCAGATGCTCCATTAACTTTTCTAATTGCAAGTTCTTTTGTTCTATTCTCCATCATCCTCATAGTAAAACCAATAAGACCTGCGAGAGTGATAATTGCCGCTAATAAGGCAAAGAAATTTATCGAAGTTTGAATAGCTCTATCAATTTCGTAATTTTGTTTTAGTTGTTCATCAAAGAATTTTACTTGCACTACTTGATTGGGTGCTAATTCTTCTATTTTTTTCTTTATTTGATTTACTGTTTGAAAGATATTTTTATTATTCAACTTAATTGTTAAAATAGAATAAGATGATGACTCATTATAAAAACTAAAAACTGTTGGCTCTATTTTAGAGTGCAAAGAATAAGATACAATGTCAGGGCATACAGCTTTTATTTTTAGATCGGCACCCCTATAAATTGTTTTATCAACAGCATTATTTTGCATACCAAATACCTTAGTAACTCCTTCACTTATAATCACCTCATTATAATTTGTCCCAGAAAAACTTCTACCCGTTAATTCAATATCTAAGCAATTAAAAAAATCTTTATCAACATAGATATTTCTAAATATTTTAAGTTCTTTTTGTTGTGAATCTTTATAAAACCCGTTACCTGACAAACCCCATATTGGAAGGTCATCCGATAGACTTGTTGAAAGAATATTTGGTAGCTTTGATACTTCTGATTTTATAAGTTTATCCTTTGAGTAAAGGCTTTTTGTTCTTAATTCAACATATACCAAATTATGTGAATTATAACCTTTATCAAAACTTTTGATAAAATGAAATTGGCTATAAATAACATACATAAAGACAAAAAAGAAAACTGAAATTGCAATTTGGAAGCTTAACAGAACTGTATTAGTATATTTACTAAATATAGAACTTTTGGGAGATTTGTTTTCCGTAAAGAAAAAACGATAAGTCCAACGCATTGGCACTAAATAATTTAATAAAAAAGCTACTGTAAAAAGCGAGCCAAAGATTGTAATAAAACCGATCTTAGTAAATGAAGAAAGTAAGCCAACCCTAAAAAGTTTTTGCACAAAAGGATCGACCAACACTAAAAATACAACAGCTATAATTATTGATAATAGTATATGTAGTATGGAGTCTTGTAAAACAAATTTTTTGATATTTGAAAATGAGGCTCCCAAAGATCTTTGAATTGATATTTCTTTTTTAAATTTTGATTGAATTGACAATACTAGCATCAAAGAATTAAAACATACTAAAGCAAATATTAATGCTCCAATTAAAAAGA
>Ga0164318_10003277_pt1 | contig 15289 bp, 9 predicted proteins | sample GuaBasSedimGuay9_FD_113734 | JGI IMG/M metagenome (GOLD analysis project Ga0164318, IMG submission 113734) | Subseafloor sediment microbial communities from Guaymas Basin, Gulf of California, Mexico - Guay9, Core 4571-4, 0-3 cm | ecosystem: Environmental > Aquatic > Marine > Hydrothermal vents >...
GTAAGAAAACGACAGATCTGAGAAAGCAACCGGGGAATAAATGGAATGTGTAGTTTGTACAGAAAATGAATTAAACGATGTGCGGTAATCGCATGAAACCCGGGATAAAGCAGAAACTCGATGTTCTTACAAGCCGGGTCATTACGAAACGTAGCTTTGATATCTTCGATTATAGCAAGCATGCTCACAAAAAGTCCTCTGAGTTTTGTGTTTACTCTTCCTTCGCAAAAAGCGGTGTGGACAGATAACGTTCACCAGTGTCGCATACAATTGTCACTACAGTATTCCCCTGTCCGAGTTTGCGGGCTATCTGCAGGGCTGCCCAGATGTTTGCTCCGGAAGATATTCCAACCAGTATGCCCTCCTTTGCAGCCATTTCTTTTGCAGTGGCAAAAGCGTCTTCATTCTTGACGCGGATGATTTCGTCAACAACAGTATCATCATAGTTGAGCGGAATAAAGCCCGCCCCAATACCCTGTATTTGATGTAGTCCCGGCTCGCCACCGGAAAGCACAGGGGAAGCATCAGGTTCTACCGCGTATATGCGACAACTGTATTTCTCCTTAAGGGCGCTGCCTGTACCGCTGACTGTTCCCCCAGTACCCACACCCGCAACAAAGACGTTCAATTGCTCTTCACCTAAATCATCGATTATCTCCGGACCAGTCGTCGATTGATGAATCTCTGGATTAGCTGGGTTGCTAAACTGGAACGGCTGAAAGTATCCATCCTGACTTGACAGTTCCTCAGCTTTCCTTATTGCTCCCGTCATTCCTTCGTTGCCGGGCGTAAGAATCAAATCTGCTCCATACATCTTTAGCAACGCCCGACGTTCAAGACTCATGGTTTCCGGCATAGTAAAGATGCATCGATATCCTCGAGCAGCAGCTACCATAGCCAGGCCGATTCCAGTATTGCCTGAGGTCGGTTCCACAATTGTTACACCCGGTCCCAACTGACCCGTTTTCTCAGCAGCCTCAATCATTGCTATCGCTATCCGATCCTTCACCGATCCGCCGGGATTGAAGCTCTCCATTTTGACATACACTGTAGCATCTTTGTTGGAAATCAGTCTATTAAGGCGAATCAAAGGTGTCCGACCTATCGCATCAGTTATACTATTGAATCTCATTAACTCTCTCCTGTCTTATGAATATCGAACATTCCGAGTCTTTTCATTATCATTCTTCCCCGACAGTTTGAGCTCTATGTAATGCAAAGATAGCGATGCGCATGAAAGACATTGGCTGATATGGAGTTAAGGCTACCAGCAAAGGAAACCGAAGGTTTCAACCTCTCCCCTATGCAATAATGACTTGACTTTATTGACCACCACTTGCGACCTTGCAGTATGGAACCGCCTCTTCATAATAACTTCCGTGATATACTTGCGATACCAGCTCAAGCTTTATCAGCCAAACGTATACTTGTGATGACATTCTTTTTGTGCGTGGGTCTATTGGTATATGATTTGTTCACTTATGCAGCTTTGACTATTGATGGAAAATCATTGGAAGCCTACTGGGCACTGTACGGTTTCTTGCCGCTGGCCTGGTTCAAGTTGAGCAGCTTCGCTGCAGGCGCGCTGTATGGAGTAGGAATTACTCTGGGAATTTTGACTGTCATGCTTGGATTGTTCGGTGTGTCTGTTATTGAGATTGAACAGATTCGTGGTAATCGCTTCCTCTCTGCTTTCGGCGCAATCAAATTCAGTTTTCAACGTTTGGGACAGCTATTTGTTTCAGAAATATCTTTTGCGGCTACCCTGGTCGTTATAGCTGGGTTTGTTCTGCTGCTGGGACTGGTAACAAGGATACCGTTTGTAGGTGAATGGGTATTCGCTTTGACATTTCTGATCCCCGGTTTTATGGTGGCGCTACTTTCAATTCTGATTGTTTTCGTCTGGATACTATCTATCGTCCTGTTACCTGCGGTGGCGGCATCGGAACAAAAGAAGGAAGCATTCAACGCTATTCTGATGACTTTCTCGACAGTAATCCGTCAACCGGTACGCTGGTTGGTTTACACTGCTTACGGTGTTGTTATCGCTAAATTGGCAAGTTTTGTCTATGCCTATATATGCTTCCTGGCAGTATATCTTTTCACCTGGTGTGCGTCATTGAGCGCAGGGAACAAAGCAACCAATCTCGTCCGGGCTGGACTCTCTCACTTACCGGGCAACTCAGATTTTGTTAGAGAGACATTCCAGGTCTTTCCGGGAGTCGATTGGTCATTTTCCATTTCCCGATGGATGCGGAGCGGAAGTGATGATGCTGTTGGATACATAATGGCACTGATGTTGTTTTTCATCTTTGCCTCAATTGTGGGATATTTCCTCGCGATAATAGCTACCGGGCAGGCGCGGAGTTATGCTGTGATACGCTTCATTAATGATGAATACATCATCGCCGATGAGGATCCGCTCTTCTTCGTGGAGGAACATGTTAATGAACCAACGTAGGGAAAGGTCTAAAGTTCTATTTCTGCGATGTAACACTATAGTTTATCTGAATTATCTGTAACATATCATTAACCCCAATCACACATTGGTTAAATTAGCCACTCAGATTGACTGATCTGGTTTGGACGATCAGTTCGGTAAGTTGTACGTGGAGGGTTTTGGACATCCAAGACATCCTACTCGGTTGATGGTCGGTCTTTACTATCTGAAGTATGCTTATGATAAGAGTGTGGTTACCCGCTTTTTGGAAAACTCTTTTAAAAAACCCGACCTTTATTGGCCGGGCTCGTAGTCTTTAAATTATATGCTGTTAAAGCAACTCAATTTTATCACGATTCTTTCGAACCGACCGGGTTGCATTTCGGGTATCGAAAACGGCTTTGGAATGATCTACTATCCATTGATAATTGTAGGTTGAGTGATGTGTTAAGATGACCGTTAAATCTGTTTTCTTAAGCAAAGCTGCTGTTAACCTGACCGATTTACGGTTGGCATTGTTTAAAGCAATTTCCTGCACAAAGGGGTCATTGTAAACAACCTTAGCCCCCATTTTCTCTAACAAAGTAATAACGTCCAGAGATGGGGACTCCCGAACATCCTTGATGTCCGGTTTGTAGGATACTCCAAGCACGAGAATATGTGTATTGTTGAGAGCTTTGGCAAAACGCTCATTTAACATGGAGACTATTCTCTGAACAACCCATTCCGGCATACTAGAGTTAATATCACCAGCTAATTCAATAAAGCGAGCATAGTAGTTTAGCGACTTCAGTTTCCAGGACAGGTAATGTGGATCAATCGGAATGCAGTGTCCCCCAAGACCGGGACCCGGGTAAAAAGGCATAAATCCAAACGGCTTGGTAGCAGCAGCGTCGATAATCTCCCATACATCCAGATTCAGGCGGTCACACATCAGAGCAACCTCGTTAACCAATCCGATATTCACCGAACGAAATGTGTTCTCGAGCAGTTTAACCATTTCCGCCGCTCGTGTAGATGATACGGTATGGATATTAGGCATGGTCTGTTCGTAGAATATCTTGGCAGCTTTCGTACATTCGGCGGTCGTTCCACCAACTACTCGTGGAGTGTTCTTGGTGTTATAGCGAGGGTTACCTGGATCAACTCGTTCTGGTGAAAAAGCCAAGAAGAAGTCCTTTCCCACTTTGCGACCACCTTCCTGTAGCAAGGGAAGGATTAGATCCTCAGTGGTACCAGGATAGGTTGTGGACTCCAAGACAACTAAGGCACCCCTTTTCAGATACGCCTTTACATTATTTACAGCCGACAAAATAAAACTAACATCAGGGTCTTTAGTCTTTGATAAAGGCGTTGGTACACATATGGATACCGTGTCCATGTTAGAGATTTGCTTGAAGTCTGTAGTGGCTTTGAAACGACCCGATGAAACCGCCCGTTGGACAGTATCATGAGTTACATCATCAATATCAGATCTCCCACTGTTAAGCAATTTGATCTTAGATTCCGAGATGTCAAAACCGGTAACTCTAAATCCGCCGTGGGCTAACTCCATCGAAAGGGGGAGCCCAACATAACCCAGGCCTACCACAGCTGATTTGGCTGAGTGATCTTGTAGCTTCTTGATCAGCGTTTTGTATGCTCCAGCACTTCTATTTGTCTTTTGGCCCATTCTTGTTCTCCTGCCTTCTTGGTAACTAACTAGAAGATAACTTTGTAATCCAATATTCGAAGGTATTATACAAAGTTGCCTTCAAATTGTATCGGGATATGTAACCAAGCTCTTGAACTGCTCTCTGGTTACTTCCGCGAAGAATTGGAATATTACTCTTGCGCAAACGGGTACGGTCAGTAACCACACGTACTTTTTTCGTCGTAAACCCGAGTAAAGTATTTAACACTGTTTTAATTGCAACCGCTCGCCCGGAGCATAGTTGATAAGATCGACCGGGATGACCATCCTCAGCCAGCAGACGGTACCCCCTAACAATATCACGAACGTCAGAAAAATCACGCCGGGCACCAAGATCACCAACAGCCATGCGCGGTTTCTGCAATCCTAGTTCTATAGCCGCTATTTGCCGAGCGAAATCTGGCACTACAAAATTTTCTGTCTGGCGGGGGCCACAGTGATTGAACGATCGGGCAATTGTCACTGGCACATTTCTCTGCTGAGCATAGTACCGACACAACTGTTCAGCAGCGGCTTTGGAAATTCCGTAGGGTGAAATAGGGTTTAGTGGTTGATCCTCAGTCAATGTTTTATTCTTAGGGCTAAAGATACCATAGCAGTCCGCCGAACCGACAAAGACCATCTTCTTAAGCCGGGAAAGAACATCCGCAGTCTGAAGAATATTCAGAGTTCCCTCAACATTAATACGGTAAGTCAGGCGTTCCATTGAAAACGATTTCCCAACCGATGCCAGAGCTGCCAGGTGAAAAATATAGTCAGGTTGAAGCTTGCTGATAACCTGTTGGGTTCGGTCAGCATTAAGGATATCCAGTCGGAATAACTCGAGGTTATTTTGGATGGATTTGATATTCTCGGTGGTTGCCGCCCTCATCAGCGCACCAGACACATGATAGCCGTGACTGAGGAGTTCCTCTGCCAGAAACGAACCGGCAAAACCACCGATACCGGTAATGAAAGCGCGTTTTTTTTTCAATGAATTATCCGGACTCTGACAAACGCTTGAGATCGGCATCAACCATCATCCTGACGAGTTCCTCAAATGATACCGATGTCTCCCAATCGAGTTCTTTCTTTGCCTGCGAAGAATCACCTAAGAGCAAATCCACTTCCGCTGGACGAACGAAACGAGGATCTGTAACAACGTATTTCTTATAATCCAGATCAACATGCTCGAAGGACAACCGCACAAAGTCCTCTACCGAATGAGTCTCTCCACTTGATATAACATAGTCCTTAGGTTCAGGTTGCTGAAGCATTAACCACATTGCGCGAACGTAGTCACCGGCAAAACCCCAGTCACGTTTAGCGTCCAGATTCCCCAGGGCTAACTTATCGGTTAGTCCCATCTTTATTCGGGCTACACCGTTGGTGATTTTGCGTGTAACAAATTCCAGACCACGTCGTGGGGATTCATGGTTGAACAGAATACCCGAGGAAGCGTGGATACCGTAGCTCTCGCGATAATTGACCGTAATCCAGTGACCGTACACCTTAGCCACTCCATAAGGTGAACGAGGGTGAAAGGGCGTTTTCTCTGTCTGGGGAACTTCACGCACTTTTCCAAACATCTCTGATGATGATGCCTGGTAAAAACGAATACTGCGGTCGACCTGCCGGATAGCTTCCAGAACCTTTGTCACTCCCAGAGCATCAAACTCTCCGGTTAGTACCGGTTGGTCCCAACTGGTAGGAACAAACGATTGAGCAGCCAGGTTATATATCTCATCAGGGTGGTACTCCTCGATTATTCTGTTAATCGACAATTGATCCAGAAGATCTGCTTGAGCCAGCGTGATCCTGGTCTTTATGTGGTCGATCCGTTCAAACGATTCGGTTGAGGCTCGTCGCACCATGCCGATCACTTCATAACCCTTTTCCATGAGAAGTTCGGCCAGGTAGGAGCCATCTTGTCCGGTAATTCCGGTAATGAGAGCTTTCATCGAAGACTCACCTTTATAAATACTGGAAGTAACGAAAGTTATTCAATATCAAACGACCATCAATGTCTTTTCTTATACGAAATATAGGCTTGCTTGTCGGATCGGTCAAACACAATTGTGATCTGTTCTTCGAGTTCCTTCACTAATGCTGACTATATAAATATTAACTTGATATGCTTTTATTCAATTTCTTGTGGAAATGACAAGGCTTCACTTGTATATTTCATCGTTTTACATATTCAGGTTTAATTGGATTTCGATGCTAAATAGATACCAGACAGGGAGTACTTATGAAAAGATATACTTTGTTGCTTATTACTATCCTGCTGTTGCTGGCTGTATTGTCGACAACGGCATTGTCGATCGAACCAAAGAGCAAAGGAATAAATGTGAGTGAAATCACCAAAAGCGCAGATTCACTGCTAAATGAAGCTGATGCCACCTTCAAATCCCGTAACTACAAAACTGCCCTTGAGCAATACCAAACAGCGCTGGAGGAATCTCAGAAGGAATTTAACATCTCCGTGGAGACGGAAGCTCTGTCCCAGATGGCTCGCATGAACCTTCTTCTCGGTGACCCGGAAGAAGGCCATAAGTGGTTATCAAAGGCTGGAGAAAGAGCAAGCGAGTCGGACCCTATGGGTTGGTCGCGGTATCTCGGTGTGCGGGGTCGGTTTGAGTGGCAGGATGATGATCTCAAAACAGCTCGCGTTACATTTGAGAAAATGTTCGAGTACTGCAACGCTAACGCTCTGTGGGGACGGGCTGTAGATGCTGCCCATATGATCGCAATTGTGGCAAAAAACCCTGAGGATCAAATAGAGTGGGGACGTCGTGGAATTGAAATAGCTGAAGCCGCGGACAACGAGAGCTGGTTAGGACCATTATGGAACAATCTTGCCGGTACCTACTGGGATATCAAGCAGTATGATTTTGCCCTTAGTTGCTACAAGAAGGCACGCGAGTATCACTGGCGTTTTTCCGGAGAGGTCGCCAAGCTCTTTGCCGACTATCACATAGGAATGACGTACAGATTCCTCGGTCAAAATGACGAAGCCCGCAAGTGGTTACGTCCCGTATTGGCATGGGCCGAGCGACTGGAGAACCATGGGGTTATTGGACAGGCTTGCGAAGATCTCGGCGAAGCTGACATTTCTGATGGTAAAAAAGATTCCGGCCTCCAGATGCTCAAACGCGCTCAAAAGGAATACCAGCTTGAAGGTTACGACAAAACCTGGCCCGAGGTCTGGGATGGTATAAACAAGCGAATTGCTAAACTGGAGAAATAGCAAGCAGAGAGGGTAACAAATTGTGGTTAGCATTAAAAAATTGCAGTAATTTCAGGTGCAACTTCCCAATCATTTGAATAGCGAGTAATATCATAATTATTTATCAGCATTATCAAACACCATTGACAAAGCCTGACTTAGTCTTACCTTAAGCCACGATATGACGGATTCTCTTCAACATACTCGAACGGAGAAGCTGCTTCTGGAAGCAGCTCGGACTTTCAATACAACTCTTGAATATGAGGAACTGATCACCCGAGTTCTGCGGTTGGTTATAACAGCCGTTGGAGCCGAAGCAGCCTTTGTCTTTCGTATAGACCACGATCGAACAGACATGAAGATACGGCTCCTTAAACACAACCAGGAACACCTGAGTGTTTTCCGTCTTGATTTAGGCAGTGGACTTGTCGGCTGGGTAGCCAGGTATCGGGAGCCAATGTTGATCGATAGCGCCGTTAATGACTTCCGAATTGATCGGGAAATCGAGGTCCAGGGAGACATCAATATCCACTCACTGGTAACAGTCCCACTAATTGGAAAAGGCCAGATGATTGGCGTTATTGAAGCCATAAACAAACGCGACGGCAAATTCACCTCTGCTGATCAGGATATTCTCATCGGTTTAGCCAATCAAATTGCAGTAGCTATAGACAACACTCATCTCTACCGTGAAGCAAAACGAGAAGCCCTTGAGAAGGGCTTGTTATACGAAATTGGCATTAAGTTGTCCAGTTCTCTCCATTTGGATGAGGTACTCCGTGAAATTTTACGCTTGCTTAGGAAAGCGGTTGATTTTGATGCCGGTGGTGTGTTTTTGATAGATCCGGATAAAGACGAACTTGGCTCCATTTTCACCGAGGGGTACGAGCCGGACGCTGATTCTGATCTGGCTCTTAAGATCGGCCAAGGAATCATTGGTCATGTAGCCACTACTGGGAAGCCGATAATCGTCAACGACGTATCTCAGGATGAACGCTATGTTGCAGCGCGAACTCAAACCCAAAGCGAAATAGTGGTACCTCTGATTCTGGGTACCGACGGTTCTGAAAATAAAGTTATTGGAGCGTTAAACCTTGAGTCGGACAAGATGCAAGCTTTCAATAACCGACAGCTCTCCCTTATACAGGCTTTTGCTTCACAGGCATCAATTTCTATCGAACGAGCCCGTCTTCATGAAGAGATCCTGATTGGTAAAAAGATCGAGGAGCAGCTCAACGTGGCACGAGAGATTCAACGCACCTTCCTTCCTCGTGACAATCCACATCTTTCCGGCTATGATATCTCAGGCATCAACATTCCCTCTGGTCAAGTGGGCGGTGACTATTACGACTTCATCAGTATCATAGACAACCAAACCGGCATTGCTATTGGCGATGTTTCCGGCAAAGGAGTCCCCGCAGCCCTGATTATGGCATCATTTCGAGCTTCTATGATTGCCGAGATACGCAACAACTACTCTATCCGAACCATTGCCGATAAAGTTAACAACCTTTTATTTGAATCAATCAAGCCGGGTAACTTTGTTACGGCGGTATACTGTGTGCTCGATTCCCGCAACCATATTCTGACCTTCTGCAACTGCGGCCACGATTTACCAATTCTTTTAAGAGCAAATGGGAAGATTGAGTTTTTGCGTGAAGGAGGTCCCGTACTGGGAGTAAGCCAAGATGCCAAATATGAGGAACGTCCTATTTTTCTCAACCCAAGTGAAATCGTCATTTTCTACACCGACGGTGTCACGGAAGTATTTGGTCCAAATGGCGACCAGTTCGGTGTGGAACGACTTATAGAACTAATTAAGACCAATCGTGACAAGCCGGCCCATCAAATACAGGATGTTATCCGCCGGGCAGTTAGAGCTCATGCTGCACCAGATCACGTTTTTGATGACTTCACGATGATCGTCCTCAAACGCAACAAGTAAGTTTTTCCTTTGGATATCACACAGTATTTGCTATTTTGAATGTGAGCAATATTAAATTATCTATATGGAGAACTAATGAAATGAAAAAACTGATTCCAATCCTGATTCTATTGTCAGTCGGGTTGTATCTTGGTTGCGGCGGTGATGATGATAATGGTGTCACTCCTCCCGTCACAAATCTCCGTTTGGTAGTTGATACAACGGTGACCGACACTCTTCTAACTGATGCCCTGGCGGATGCCTGGGACACAGTTGACTCACTTTTGATAGATGTTTCCGGAGGTAACCCGCCAGCTAAAGTCATACCTCCAATTGCGCAGGCTATCCCAAGTGATGTGCAGATCAAAGCAATCAGTCGTAACGACTCGTTGTATCTCTGGCTTCGCTGGACGGATGCAACATTTTCTGTGTGGCCAAGTGTCTATACTATTTCAGAAATAGAACCACTCCGGTTTGAGAATAGACTTTACAAGCACGCCAAAGAGGACCAGATATATGTAATGTTCGATGGCGCTCCGGGTGGGGGCTGGGATGTCTGGAATTGGCGCGTCCTTACAACAGGAGCGGGCGGACTTGCAGAAGGACTAACATGGGACAATAACACGCTTACAACTGATAATGGTAATTTGAAAGTGGCGTATGACAATGGTAGTCCTACAGGGAATGATCCTGATTACTGCCATAAGGACACATGTGAATTTGACGGACATATACTTCTTATGGAAGATAAAATCCACTACAATGATCCTATCACCGTAGGTAATGATACTACTTACTGGAAAGCTACTGATGGCTGGATTGTAGGTCAAAAAATACCTGGATTCTATATTGACACTTCCCTGACTGCTTCATATCGAAGCGATGAAACCAGGGGAAGCCGCTGGGATACAAGAGCAGTTTCTAATTATGAATCATCAACAACTCAATATACTCTCGTTCTTTGCCGGAAAATGAATACTGGATTTGCTGAAGATATTGATTTAACCGCTGTGGATTCAGTCAAAGTGCAGATTGGCATTCTGGACAACCAGCAGGATTTCATTCTGGGCAGCAGTAACCGTGGATTTTCTGAGCAGTTCTGGATTATTTTCTAAGTAAGCAGCAATCTTTACAGCTCAATAATCGGGATAAGGGCATCGGGCATTTGCCCCGGTGCTCCCTCTCACTCCACCGGACATGCGGATATACACCGGACACTTCACCGGCCATCAAGATGCCAAACAAGGTACGCCCAGCTCATTGAAGTACGAGTTCGGTAAAGCGATGTTGATCGCCATAGCATAGCTCTTCTACCATCAGGGTCTTGCCTGCAACTTGTGCTGCTGCTACCCGGGATACTCCAATAGCACATAGTTCACAAAAGAATGTACGACCACATTTTATCTGATTTCTGTCCATCATCCTGCGGGTGCGTTCCACGCTCCCCTCGGACAGTTAGTTACCTTTCCGCCATTACGCTTCCCTTACTTCGATGAGGCTTGCTCAAGGGAGGATTTTCACCTCAAAGTCAATGCCCATATCGAGCGCACCAAAAAAGAGGGACCGGCTATCGCGCAACCAGTCCCTTATATCTTACATTCAATGGAACTCTTAATCTATTTGATAAGAACCATCTTTCTCGAATCAGTAAAGTCGCCTGCTTTGAGACGGTAGAAATAGACTCCTGATGCATACTTGGTGGCATTCCACTCAATACTTACAATACCAGCCTCGCTATTTCCGTTCCACGCCTGGACTTCCTGACCAAGGATATTATAGATTGTCAGTTTCCACTCCGAGGTTACCGGTAAGCCAAACTCAATAGTCGTGGTTGGATTAAACGGGTTGGGGTAGCACTGATGCAGCGAGAAGCAAGTAGGCAAATTAGCTATCTTGCCAGCCATGTTCAAACCATCGTAACTACCGACTTCAACTCTTTTGATTGCGTGATGACCATTAAGTCGAAGGATTTGTCCTGATTCGAGATAGGTATCACCCTTCATGTTAAAGATAAGCACCCTTGTATAAGTTCCATCATAGTGATATCGCAGTTCCATGCTGGAGGCTTTTTCATGTAAAGTTGGTTCTGTTTGTCCCTCAACAAGCATGAAAATAGCTCCTATTCTCAGGTCCGTATTAGTAATTGAGACCACATCGCCACTAATAGCGAACTCAGCCTTAAAGACAGCATTCGGGTCAAGCTTGGGAACCGGAGGAGCATCTCCAACAAGAACACGAATTAAATACACCATATCACCAACTGTGAGTGGAAGTCCATCGGCGTTCACATCAGAGGCCGCTGTTTGGGCTTCCAAATTTATCGACAAGGCAGAAATGCCATACACAAAATAGTTAGCGTATACCACAGCATCGGCAACTTCATAGGCAATACCATTAAGGTTCATGTCTCCGCGAGCATCGATAGAATCAGCACAGATAATATCAATACCACCGTTGGTGAAATCGATACAACGTTGAGGAGCCGGTTTGCCTTCACCGCCACCAGTCAAACAACTGTCCGGCGCTCCAAAGTATCCCGGAACTCCATAAGTGTAATCATGAATAGGATTCAACTCGAAGTCGTACACAGAACGTGAGACCCATAAAGTATCGCCCATTTGAGAGGAGAAAGAGTTATCATTACAGTCTGCCCAGAAGAAATTTACCGGCACAAACATACAGTTGAAAGTACGATCATTGGAGACCAAGAAATCAACTGATGCCAGCGCGCCTGTCATACCTTGCATGAAACAACCTGGATGATGAGCGCCATTATTGGTTTCAGCAATTCCTACTATACGTAGCATTCCCGATGGACACGCGCTACCACAGTTGCCTGTAGCGCCATTACGATAGGCAAAATACTCCCACCCGCAATTTTCGAAAAGCTGTCCGGGTATGACCACACCGGGGAGCAATGCACTTGCATCGTATGCTAACAGTAGGTCAAAACCTCCAAGAGGTTTCCCTGTACCATTGAGATAGACATTCATCAGCGAATGCTGACCCTGATAGGCATCGTGGACCTTTTCGATTCGGACATGTAAGCACTCATCGATATCAATCTCCACGAAAACCGAATCAGTCACTGAAGCTCCACAACTATCAACAGCATATACCTCGAAACTGTACCATCCGGTAGTATCGGCTTGGAAGCAAATCCCCGAACCTTCAACGTATTCAGCATTAGAGGAAACACTAATAGAATCAAGATTGCCGTCTACGTCGTAAATCTCAGCATCAAAACACACATCTCCCGGTTGCATCTGGAACACAGTCAAGCTTTCAGGCATCTGGATAGTAGGAGGATCGTTTATGATGATACTAATCATTGCGGTGTCATAGTGTTTCAGGCTGCAAGCATCCATAGCCTCCATGACGAAGATATAGGAACGATCACCTGGCGGAACCACAAAACATATCTCCCCATTAACAGAATCATAGGTTCCGTTCTCAGTTATCAACGAACAGGAGACAAGATTATCATTGGGATCAGAGCAAGAAGTGGGCCAGCAAATAGTACTGCCGGACTCACAGAAGAAATGAGTTGCATCCTCACCGACATCAGCTACAGGGGAATCATTTATGGTAAAGCTGACAACGAATGTGCCTTCACAATATGCCAAGCAGGAATCCCAGCATTTGATCACTATCGTGTCGATTTCATCAGTGGTTGGTGTATGAACCCAGAAGCCACTTACAATAGAGCCTGCGCCACTGACTATCTCACAGTAATTAAAATTACCGTCCACGTCGCTGGCTCCTACCGGCAAGCTGACCTGGGTAGGGGTACACTGGAAGAAAGCCGTATCATTCGGCAATTCACACACTGGTGGACTATTGAGAGTCACCGTCACAAGTACGGTATCATTGTCGAAAGCACCACATTCATCAACGGCGCGTAGGATAAATGAGTACACTCCAGCAGTATCCGGAGTGAAGCAGATTTCACTGCGACTTGCTAATCCTGGCCCATCAACTATGTAGCAGGTGTCCAGATTGTCATCTGGATCGCTACAAGACACATCGAAGCAGATTTCTGAAGCTTCACAATGGAACACAGAGATATCTTCTCCAGCCTGAGCGATTGGCGGTTCGTTCAACTCGATTGTAACAACAATCGTATCAGTTTCACTGGCACTGCAGGCATCTGTGGCACCGAGAACAAACTGGTAAGTTCCGGCTGTGTCCGGAACAAAACAGAAAGTGTTGGCCACAGTATCCACTGTGGCTCCACCTACGAGACATTCTTCGTTGACGATGTTATTGTCAACATCCGCAATCTCATAATCAAAACAAACCTCAATGGGTTCACACAGGAAGAGAGTTGTATCATTGCTAAGAGAAAGAGTTGGAACGCTGTTAAGAACTACATTGTAAATATGTCCGACAGTATCAGCTGCATTACAGGAATCTATTACAGCCGCAACAACGGAGAAAGCGCCTGAAGCAGTAGCGTCAAAGCACCAATTGCCGTTGGCATCTACAGAACCGGCTCCAGAGATACGTGACCAAGTCAACGTCCCTCCATCAACATCACTGGCGCCAAACTGGTAACAAATCTGGCCCGCCGCACACATGAAGGTGTCTACTGCAGCTCCCGGATCATCAGCCACCGGCGAAGAATTGATGGTGACATCAACCGTGAACGTACAAGTATCAGCTCCACAGGCTGAAGTAGCTATAACGGTTATTTCATAATGACCGCTCGTATCGGCAAGGAAACAAACTTCACCAGCAGCGTAGCTCCCAATCGGAGCTACAGTTACATCAGCGCCAGCAACAGAAACACCTACCGGACGACAGATTGTTTGAGCTTCGCACAGGAACACGGTTAACGTATCCGGACAGGTCAGTTCAACTGCTGTTCCGATATCGACCGTTACTTCAATTACGTCCTCGTGGTAAGCACCACAACTATCAGTTGCACGCACCGTGAATGGATAAACACCACTGGCTGTCGGGGTAAAGCAAATCTCATTGGCTAAGGTGTCAATCGTTCCTGTTCCACTGATTAACTGCTCAAGGGTCACATTACCGTCATCATCAGAGATATCATAACCAAAGCAGAACTGAGCACCGTCACAGAGGAACACGGTAGTGTCATTATCCAGTATTACTACTGGCACTGAATTGATATCCACATTGTAAGTATGGCTGACAGTATCGGTAGCGCCGCAGGAATCAGCGACCATCGCTGTCACGGTCCAGCTACCTTCATTACCGTCAAAGCACCAATTGCCGCTGGCATCTACAGAACCGGCTCCAGAGATACGTGACCAAGTCAACGTCCCTCCATCAACATCACTGGAGCCAAACTGGTAACAAATCTGGCCCGCCGCACACATGAAGGTGTCTACTGTAGCTCCCGGATCATCAGCCACCGGCGAAGAATTGATGGTGACATCGGACACAATCACACAGGAATCATCACCACAGGCTGTTTCAGCTAGTACTTTTATTTCATAATGACCACTTGTGTCAGCTAAGAAGCAAACATTACCAGCGTCATAAGTCCCGATAGGGGTAACTGTTACTGTAAGACCGCTGCCGTTGATACTGACTGGAACGCAGACCGTACTGGCTTCACAGATGAAGAAATCCTGTTGAGAGGGACAACTGATTGACGCTGCCTGGCCTATTTCAACATTAAAGGTCAATTCACATGTATCAGCTCCGCACTGTACATCTGCGATTACGGTAATATTATAAGTTCCTGAAGTATCAGCATAGAAGCGAACAGCACCCTCATCATAGATGCCATACGAAACCGATACTGAAGCAGAATCAGGGGAAATATCGAGAGTCTGGATAATAGAGTCGGTATCGCAGAGAAAAACATCGAATGCCTCAGTTGGACAATTAATTACAGCTACATCTCCGAATGTCACTGTCACCTGTACGACATCCTGATCCGTTTCGTTACAATCATCGGTCACACCAACTGTAAACTCATACACTCCACCTGTGGTGGGTGTGAAACACATCACATTATTGGCAGTATCTATCGAACCATACCCAGAA
>Ga0164318_10003278_pt1 | contig 15289 bp, 28 predicted proteins | sample GuaBasSedimGuay9_FD_113734 | JGI IMG/M metagenome (GOLD analysis project Ga0164318, IMG submission 113734) | Subseafloor sediment microbial communities from Guaymas Basin, Gulf of California, Mexico - Guay9, Core 4571-4, 0-3 cm | ecosystem: Environmental > Aquatic > Marine > Hydrothermal vents...
AAAATATAGAAAAATACGTGGATGGGAAGGAGGTGAAGAAAAGTGACTATTCAAGAAAGAGAAGAATTAGCAAAAAAACTTTTTGAAAAATGTATAGAAGTGTTAAAAGCTAAAGGAAAAGACTATGAAGTTAATGGAGATTGTCTTCAACAGTTTAAGTTAATAGCAGATTTAGTAGGAATTACACCTTATCAAGTCTGGGCTGTTTTTTGGTGTAAACACGCCTTGTCTATTTTAGGAGCAGTTAAAAAACATCCTGAACATCCTGAAACTACAGCAGAGCCCTTGGAAGGTAGGGTTATTGATAATATAAACTATGATGTATGTTTAATGGGATTGTTAAAGGAGGTGGAAAAATTAGATGAAGGAGAAAGAATTGAAGTTTTTCGGAAGTTTTGTAATAGGTTTTTTAAAAAGTAAATATCCTGAGATTTTAAAGGAAATTGAAGAAAAATATGAGGAGGTGAAGGATGAAAGCAGAACTTAATTTTGATTTAAGTAAATTAGGGAAACAACATAAGGAAATAGTTATCCTTTCTCAGCAGGTTAATCAATTTCCTCAAATTACTTCTCAGGAAGAATATTCAAAATGTAATGAGATAATGACAGCGTTGAAAGAGAAAGAAAAACAGTTGAGGAAAACGGAGAAGGAATTGCTTGCTCCTGTAAATGAATTGCACAGAAGAATAAAGGATATGTTTAGAAAACCTTTGGAATTAATCACTTCTGCTTATTCTATTCTTCAGGAAAGACGAGCTGAATGGAGAAGGAAAGAACAACTAAGAATAATGGAGGAAGAAAGAAAGAAGAGAGAAGAAATACAAAAAAGAAAAGAAGCATTAGAAAAAGAAAAACAAAAAGCATTAAAAGAGCAAAATGTTTTACAAGCTGAATTGATAGAAGAAGAAAAGAAACAGTTAGAAAAAACAGTTGAAGAAACGCCTAAGCCAGTATTAAAAGAGGAAGGAGTAGTAATCAGAAAAGATTACGAGGTAATAGTAAAAGATATTAATGCTATTCCCAGAGAATATTTGATTTGTAAGCCTAATTTGACTGCTTTAAAGGCTATTGCCAGAGCAACAGAAGGAAAAGCGAAAATCCCTGGGGTTGAATTTAGAGAAAAAGAGATAGAAGTGAGAAGAGTAAATGGGAGGTGAGAAAAATGGGTAAAATTTTGTTATTAACTTTTCTTCTTATCGTAGTGTTAGCAATTTTAATAAAAGAAATTAAAAAAGACTGTAAAGTAATACGGTGTTGGGAAAAAGACCAAAAGAACTATGAGTGGTGGGAGGAAGGAAAATGGCGGGGTTTATTTTAATGCTTTTCTTTTTGGTAATTTTGATTATTATTCAAGAGATTTTCTGGAAGAATTAAGGAGGTGAGGAAAATGGAGAAAATGGGAGAATTAAAAATAAGAGAAGAAGAGTTAAATCTTGAGGAAGAGCAAACTATTGAGCAGACAATTCAAGAAGAAAAAACTACTTCTTCTCCTAAACCACTTGATTTTAATATGCATATTCAACAAATCATAAAAACCGTAGGGACTATTGAACTTACACCAGAAGAAAAAGAAATTCTATATGCTCCTATAGATGAGAAAAGAGTGGAAATTAGGCCTCACGATGGGACAATATATCTTCCCTGGAGTGAATATGTAGATAGATTACATAGAGCTTTTGGGCTTAATTGGGGGCTTATTCCTCAAGGAATGCCAAAGTTAGGAGGGAACAACCTTATTCTCTGGGGATTTTTCCTTATCATTAAAGGCAAATACGCTGGGTTTGCAATTGGAGAGCAAAAATATATTCCTGAAAATCCTCAGATGAGTTGGGGAGATGCTTGCGAAGGAGCTAAATCTAATGCTTTAATGCGATTATGTAAAGGAATAGGCATTGGATTAGAACTTTGGAAGCCAGAGTTTATCAATAAATGGAAGGCAAAATATGCAAGACAACAGGAAGTAATAGATAAACACGGCAGAAAAACAAAAATATGGATGAAAATTTCTGAAGAGGAACAACAACAGAAAAAGCAACCTGAACCACAGCCAGTTAATAGAAATATTTCTATCACTAAATCAAAACAATCTTCAACAACTTCACAATCAAAAAAGATGCCTCTCCCTGAAGAAGAGTTAGAAATTGATGAAGAAAAACTTGAAGAGGATTTAGAATTAGCAAGGATTTCTACAGAAATTAGCCAAATTGCTCTCCAAAGAGGGATTGATTTGAATAAAGTTTGCTTTAAATGTTTCAAAAAAGAATTCAGTAAGATTAATCTTGCCGAAGCCATAAAATTAAAAAAAGCTCTAACTACTAAACGATAACCCCTTTACTCATCTTCACCTCCTTTCAACATAGAGCTCCCCAGAACAATTCTGGGGAGCGTTTTTAAAAAGGAGAGGAAAAGATGAAAACTAAATGGAGATTGCATTCAGTCCACAATAAAACATATTTTAAACTACCTTCCCCTCCCCGTAAATATGCAGGTTGGGGGGATAACTCTACATATTTCTGCCCAGAATGTGGTAAAATTTGGATGAGTGCAGTAGAATGTTGGTTTTACCATTGGAAAAACGAATTAAAACATTCTTACAGAGTAAGTGATGGTTTTGAAAATAGATACGAAGAATTTTTGTGGAGAAAAGAAAATTTGTTTAAGAATTTTTTGAAAAAAATAGAAAAATTTCTACAGCACGCTACTCTAAGTGATTTTATACACAATTACGAAACAAATTATTTTTTCTTTAAAAATTTTCTTGAATTAAGAGGATACGTATATAAAAAATACGACATTGTGAAAAAAGGTTTTGCTAATTATAAACCTAAAAAAGATAAAGAAAAAATTTGTCATTATGGAAATTGCAGAGTTAAAAAGAATTTAGTGCCTATTGAAAAAGATTATCCTGAGCATAAACATCATTTTAAAAATTACCTTTGCCAGAAGCATTTTAAAAAATGGGTAGAAGTAGTAAACGATAGTTATCTTTTTTTAAAAATTCCTTATCATCGTGAAAGAGACGATTTTATACCCGGGAGGTGGGAAAAATTATGGAAAGCATTTGTAGAGGGAAGATTAAGAAAAAGAAAAAAGCTGTTTATACGAGAGAAAAATATTATAAGAAAAAAACTAAGGACTGGTTCAAAAAACAAGGGTATACAGTGGAATACGTTGAACGAATTTACTGGGTAACTACTAAAGATGGGAAAAGAATACCTGTTAAAAAAGACCTGTGGGGAGCAGATGGGATAGCAATGAATGAAAAAGAAATTATCTTTTGGAATGCTAAAGCTGGGAAAAAGCATCTTGCTGAAGGGAAAAAGGAATTTGAGAAATATCCTTTCCCTCTTTTTGTGAAAAAATGGGTAGTAGGCTGGATACCAGGGCAAAAAGAACCTATTATTAAAAAAGTATGAGAAAGAAAATTTGTGATTATTGTGGAAAAGAAATTACTAAAAAAGAAATAATGACAGCAGTATTGAAAATAGAAGAAAAAGAAATTTATTACTATCATTGGCAGTGTTATTTAAAGAAAATAAAAAAGGAGGAGGTAAAAAATGAGAAGATTAGGAGATTTTAGCTGGGTAGAAGTGTGTAAAGAATTACTTTCAAATCAAGCTTACTATATGGATTATGGAACTTTTCCTGTGTATTTTTGGGAATATGTTACAGCATTACGTGGAGGAGATTTATGTCTTTCTTTTTCTACTGATAGTAAATTTTTTAAGGATGCTGTAAAAATAAACAATATATGTAAGAGATATATGACACTTTTATTACGAGGAAAAGGAACAGGGAGAAAAAGATTTGAAACGTGGTTTAAAAAAATAACGCCAAAAAAAATTAAGAAATTAAAATGCAAAATAGCAAAACTTATTTCTATGTCTCCCACCTCTTTTGATTATCTTTCTCACTATTTATCTCATTGCTACTTAGCTTTTATTGCTCTTTATAAAGCTACAAATGATAAAAGATACCTTCAATTGAGTAAATGTTTCAAAGCAAGTGAAAAAAGGTCAGTAATAAAATATTTAGAAACTCTTGCACAAATGTTAGAAGAAGAGTTAAAAGGAGGTGAGAGTGAATAAATCGCTTAGAAAAGATTTATGGAAAATTTATATATTAGGAGAAAAGCTAAGAGGAAATGATTTAGAGTATAAAAATATTCCTTTTGAATATCGCCCGATTTTAAATAGAGTAGGTAAAATAATGAGTGAATTAGCTAGAAGAACGTTAAAAGTTTTAAGAGAAAATAAAGAAAAAGAAAGGATAAAATTTGCTGAAAAAGTCAGTAAAATTTATAGAATTATTCTTGAAGAGAATGAAAAGGAGGTGAAAAGTGAAAAAATTGGGAAATTTTGATTGGGTAGAAATTGTAAAAAAGAATTTAAAACGTCCTGACAGATTAGCCAAATATGTTACTGCTTTGCGAGGACCAGATTATACTTCTCATCAAGAAAATTTTTGGAGATGGGGAAGTTTTGCAAATTATTTAAAAGATATAACTACTTCTTTAGTACGAGGGAAAAAATATCCCAGAGGATTTACTTGGACAGGAGTTGAATATTGTTTGCCTCATTTAAAAGAAATTCTATTTTATTTTAAAAATACTCCTGCTACTTACTTTTCTCATCTCGCTCATTTTGTTTATCATATTTCCGAAGGTTTAGAAGTATTAGCTATTACTTTAAAAGATAACCGTTATAAAAAACTTGCGTATACTCTTACCAGAAGCTATAAAGATATAAAGAGAAGTGTGATTGAGTATTTGGAATTACTAATAAAGTTTATGGGAGAGGAGGTAAAATAATAAAATATCCTCAAATTAAAGAAAAAATAAAGGAGGTGTAAAATGTTTGAGATTGAAAAAGAAGTTCCTTCAGTAGAATTATGCAAAAAATTAAAAGAATTAGGTTATCCCCAAACATCTGGAGGATGGTATTGGAGATACCGCTTACCACAAAAATGGGAACTTACTTTTTTTTATACAGGTGAACGTGGAGCTATTCCTTTTGAGGAATATATTAAAGCTCCTACTTGTCGAGAGATGGGTGAATTTTTTCCTCCAATGATAGATACTGTAAGATTACCTTTAGATTATCCACAATATGCAGGTAAATTTTGTTGTTTAAGAAAAGGTAAAATTGAAACAGTAGCAGATACTGAAGCTGAAGCTCGTGCTAAAATGTTGATATGGTTGGTAGAAAATGGTTATGTAAAATTTCAAAATAAGAAAATAGAAGAGTTAAAAGAAAAATTAAAAAGAAAGGAGGAGGGAAAATGAGTAAATTTACTTTAATAATGAAACATCAAGAAATTTTCTATACCCCACAAGGAGAAAGAGATAACATTAGAATGGAAATAGAAGTAAGAAACCAATACGGAAGACCTGTAAACACTATTAAAATTAACAAAGAAAAAGATGGAACATTAGCTTTTTGTGGATATAAAAACTATGTATTGGTTGATGAATTAATAGAAATTTTACAGCAAATAAAAGAAAAATTTGGAGAAAAGGAGGAATAATGGAAGAAAAACATGTAAAGCTTCTTAATTATACTCCAGAACCAGAAAAAACGGTATATTTAGCAGCCAGACAGTGTTTTTCATTGAATTTTCCTGAGGAAGGAAACCAAGAAGACTGGAAAAGGTTAATTGGGTTTCTTATCTCTCACCAGCATTTCTCACCTTTTGAACACGTATCTTTTACTTTTTCCATTCAGGAAATCTCCAGGGCTTGTTCTCACCAATTAGTTAGGCATAGGCTGGCAAGTTACTCTCAGCAAAGCCAAAGAAGAGTATCGCAAGACTTTATTTTTATTTTTCCGCCATCAATTCAAGAAAAAGCAAAAGAAACATATAAAGATACAATGGTGCAACTTTACAATATTTATCATCAACTTTGTGAGTTAGGTGTTCCTAAAGAGGATGCACGCTATGTATTACCACAAGCAATAGCAACTAATATCGTAATGACAATGAACGCAAGAGAACTTTTTCATTTTTTTGAGGAGAGACTTTGTGGTAAAGCACAGTGGGAAATAAGAAAGATTGCTAATGAAATGTTACAACTTTGTTTAGGTGTTAGCTCTGTTATATTTAACCATTGTGGACCAAAATGTAAAAGATTAAAATATTGTCCAGAAGGAAAACCGTGTAAATATTATTACTTTTGGAAATAAGGAGGTGAAAGATGATATGTAGAATAAAAATAGAAAACAAAAAAATTAAAGGATATGTAGTTATTAATGGATGCAATGATTGTCCTTTTAATGATAAAGTTGCGTTGGAAGGAAAAGGATATTGTGAATTATTACGTCAAGCACTTCCCAGTTTGGACAACACTTCAATTATTGATAGATGCCCTTTACTTCCGCGAGGAAAATTTATAGGAATTAATGTGAGGATTTCTTTAGGGGTTCATTCGTATAGTTGTATAAGAAAACTTGAAAAGTTAATAAAATAAAAGGAGGTGTAATATGTTAATCCCTTTGTTAGTAGCAATAACAATCTTTATTGGGTTTCTTTCATTTTTTACGTTTATTATTTGGAAATTTAAAAAAGAGGCTTTACAATCAGAAATATTCTGGCAACTGGTGAATATTCTTGTAGACTATCCTGACATTGTCTGGGAGGATATTGAGTTAATTTTAGGAATCACTTCCCCTAATGAACCACTGAGAAATTTTGTTAGGCAAGAAATAGCAAGAGGAACTTTAGTAGAAACTATTGCCCGTGAGTTAATGAAAAGATGGCTAAAAAGAAAAAGATTTTCTTCACTTTATTGGCTCCATTCACAATAATAAAAAAATCCCACCAGTTTTTCGCTGGTGGGATAAGAAGTAAATTAAATAAATTTACCTTTTATTTTTCTCTTCCTTTGCTATAATTTGTTCCCATAGTATTTCTTTATCGTGAAGAATTATAAACCCAATCTGCACTCCCCACTTCTCAGCCCAGCGTTGGAAACGTTTAAGTATCTGAGAGTGAGAAGTGCTTTCCTTAAAAATTATCCTGTGATTATGAATAATAAGCTCTTTATAGAACATTTTAGTAAACTTCCTCTATCTTGTAACTTTCCCAATCAGCCTGAAGTATATCTCCTGCCATTGGCTCTAAAATATCCAACGGCTTAATCTTAAAATAAACCTTAACTTCTTTATACATATCTCCGTTTGTAAGATGCCCCCACGCCTCATATTCTCCTTCATTTTCTCCCTCCTGAAGCCATTGGCAATCAAATTCCCCTTCTGGTAATTGTTTTACATTCTTTTTTCCCATTAATTCTACCACGTCAAATCTCATTTCACACCTCCTTTTCTCTTCTACATTCTGTGCATTCAATCCCCCATTCCTCAGCCTCTCCCTTACTGAGAAGCTCAAAATAACAATGGTCTTTCCCAGAAGAAAGCCACTCCTGAAAATGACGAGGACAAAGGTATTTTTCTATCCCCGTCGGTTGCCCTATCCCTATTAAATCAAATTTTTCTCCATCATAAATCTCTATTCTTCTCATCTCCCTCACCTCCTTCCACTATAATATAAACCATATTTTTCTCACTTTGTCAAGTCTAATCTTAAAAATTTTTCAAAAAATCAACACTTTTGCTAATTTTGTATTATTTTGGTAAATAATGGAGAATTTTATCGAAAATTCTGCAATTTTTATTCTTAAACTGTATATAGAAATTAATTAATTATAGATTTATCTATTTTTAATAGATAAATCTATAATTATTAATTTCTTATAACCACTTGCCCTTTTAACTGAGTTTGAGCCGTATATAGAAAATAATTTAATTATTTTATAATTAAATTATTTTCTTATATGTGAATAACTTTTCAAAATCTTATATTTTCCCGCTTTTCCTGTGGATAACCTGTGGATAACCTGTGAATAACTTCGGCCAGAAACCCTTGATTTTGTTTTTCCCCCCATACCCCCCTTTTCATTTTTAGCTGGAGCTTGTATATATAGCTATAGCTATAATATATGATACCCTTGAGGTTATATTAATACTTGGGAGGTGAATAAAATACTTGAGCCTATCAAAATTAGTGTGGTTACCTATATATTTTTAAATTAAGGTAAAAACATTCTGCTATCCGCTCAAATTTATTTTTTTTAACCCCTTTTTTAAATTTTTTAAATTTTTTTATATTGTCAACTTCAATCACTTTTGCTATAATAAAACAAAACGGTAGCCCGACTGTCTCTTTACAAAAGGAGGCATTATGTTTAATACAGACCAAGTGGTTAATAACCTTACTAATGCTCTTTATCCTATTTTAAACTTACCAAAACGTAATGTTTATATTTTTGCAATATGGCTTTATATGTATACACACTACAAAGAATTCAAAATGCCTCATACTGTTTATCATCAAGAAGTTTATATGCAGTTTCCTTTTACTTCGCTTTTTGAAAGTTTAGAAGAATTTGACTGGGCGTTACAAGAGTTAGAACTCCGAAGGGTATTAAAAAGGTCTCCTATTAAACGAAACTATTTTAAACCTGCTGCTGAATTAGTAAGATTTAAATTCAACACTGAAGTTACAGCCTACGATGTAGTTGAGGCCTTAAACGTGCCAGACAACCAAATCGATGTGGATAACTATGTTAACCAGCTGTTAGAATTTTTGTCAGAAGGAGAAAATAATAATGATAGAGAAGGCGTTAGCAACCAAAATTCAGCAAAGCCGTTGTTGGAAGAACTTAAGCGAAGTTTCTCGGTTGCCAGTTGAAAAAAAGAATGCGATAGGGGAAATGCTTCTTGAATACGGGCAAGATAGCGATTTCCCCCTTGAAAGTGAGTTTTGTCATTATCTTGGCGTCCCCTCAATTCTCCTCCCTAAAATTGTCACTCCTGAGTATTGGTTGAAGTGGAAAGATATCCAGTTTGTAAAGTTGTTTAAGAAAGCGATTAGTTTGCCTCAGAGAAAAAATGTGGCAATGTTGCAGGATTATATCCGACGCTTTAATTTACCTTATCTTGTTTGGATGGAAGAGCTTGGAACGATTTTTACTCAAAAATACAAGATTAAAGCAAAAGAGAATTTGGAAGATAAAATGGTGCTGGTGATAAAGAAAGAGATAGAAAAAGAGGGAAAAACGAAAATTAATGGAAATGGCCACGGTAAAGAAGAATTAAGTGAACCTCAAGAATGCTTAATGAAGTTTAAAAAAGAAGGCGATAACTGGCTGGTGGAGAAATGAGATTTGTGCTTAAGCCACAACAACAGCGGTTTATTTTTAGTCCGAAGCGGTATGTTGTTTTTATAGGAGGTTGGGGGTGTGGGAAAACTTTTGCAGGAATTGCCAGAGCTGTATGGTTGAGTCAGATGATACCCCACAATTTAGGGATGATTATGCGAAAAGAGTATACACAGCTTGCGGATAGCACAATACAGGATTTTGAGTTATACACTGGAATGAAAGTGGACAGCCATCGGAATGTGGTGTTTCCTAATGGCAGTGTGATAATGTTCAGGCACGGAAAGGAATTGTTGAATATAAACTTGGGTTGGTTTATGATTGAGCAAGCGGAGGAGTTTCCTACGGATAGAGAGTTTACGTATTTAAGGGGGAGGTTGAGAAGAAAAGTGTATTTGCAGCAGGGTGGGAAGAAAAGGATTTTCCAGTCAGGCTGGTTAATAGCGAATCAGAACGGTCACAACTGGATTTGGAAAAGATTTTTAAGAGATACTCCCCCTGATAATACAGAAGTAGTAACAATGACGACGTGGGATAATGAAGAGAATTTGACAGAAGATTTTAAAGCAGATATGAGGCAATTAGAGAGGGAAAGTCCTGAGATGTATCAGCAGTATGTTATGAATTCAAGCGAAGTATCGCAAGATGCGTTTGTATTTATACCAGAGAGGATATTGAGACCTCTGGAGGGAATTATCCACAACTATTACTGGGGGTGTAGAGTTCTTGCTTGTGACCCAGCGTTAGGAGGGGATGAGTGCGTGGTGTATGTGCTGGAGGACTACAAAATTATATTCTGCAAGATATTCTATGAGCGTGATAGTATGAAGTTGGCTTCAGAAATAGCGGCGATTATGCGGGAGAAAGGCGTATTTTATGCGTTTATAGAAGGGATTATGATAGGTGAGGGAATAGTGAGTAGGCTTAGGCAGATATTTCCGATGGACAGGTATAGGATTGAGATGGTAAATCCTGCAGAGAAGAGTGAAGATGAGAAGTATGCGAACAGGCGGGCTGAGTTGTATGGAGTGACAAGAGAGAAGATTTTAGCTAAAGAGATACCGTATCCTGAGGATGAAAAAGTTGTGGAACAGATTACGCAAATACACTATAAGCTGAATAGAAAACGGCAAGTGCAAATAGAAAGTAAAGAAGATATTAGGGCACGGCTTGGGTGTTCTCCTGACAGGGCGGACGCTTGGGTGATAGGTATTTGGGGGACGGAACAGGTGTTACGGTGGCGGAAAGAGAATGAAGAGTTGAGGCGTAGGCGGTATGAGAGGCGACGGGTAGAGCCCGTTGAGATAGATCCGATGTTGTTGTAATGTTGACAATTTAGTTGGTTAGTAGTAAAATAATAAGCGGAAGAGGGGGTAGAATTATGAGTTTTTGGCGAAAAGGCTATAGAGATGGAAGTGGCCCTTATCGGGGTTCTTATCGGCGTAGAGTTGAAGGGAAGAAAATTGGTAGGAGAAGGGCGAGTGGAATAAGATGCCCTAAAAGAAAGGGAGGAGGGATGTAAAATGGCAAAAGCAATACAAGGGATAGCAAAGGTGGGAGCTTGGTTTTTAAAGCACGTGAATATGATTGTGGGAGTAGTAACAGCATTGGTGAAGTTAATTGTAGGAATTTTATCATTGGCAGGAGCAGAAGATAAAAAAATAGACAAAGTAGAGGAGATAGGCAAGAAAGTGCAAGCGTGGATTTTCAAAATACAAAAAATTCTGGTGATGTTAAAAAAATAAACAGGGTAGGGCGGATAGGGATGTGGTTGAAGAAACACTTACGGATTGGTAAATGTAAAACACCAGATGGTGAAGAATACACTGGATTTAAATTTACGATGAGGTGGTAAAGATGCCGTTGCCAGTGCCTGAGAGAGGAGAAAATAGGCAGAAGTTTATTCAACGGTGTATGAGCGATGATGTGATGAAGAAAGAGTTTCCTGAACAAAAGCAAAGAGTAGCGGTTTGTTATTCGCAATGGAAGATAGCGAAGAAAAGGGGGAAGGTAGAATGAATATTAAAGATAAAAATAAGAAGAAAGAGCCAGCCAATAAAAACAAGAAAATACAACCAAAAAGTTATCCTGCAGATATTGAAAGGCGAATGGATATTGGAAGGTTTACGGGTAGAGGAGGAGGTATAGTGTGATTAGTTGGGATAAAATCAAAAAAGATTTAGATATAGCAATTACTTACCACACCCGGTGGAAAAGGGAAGGATTAGATGATTTGCGGATGCAACTTGGGGAACAGTGGATTGACCCAATTACGGGGGAAGATAAGAGGGAGAAGTTGCAGAAGGAAGGCAAATTTGCGTTGACTTTAAACTATATTGATGTGAATTGTCAATTGATAGATGGGTATCAGCGAGAGAATAGGAACGATATTAGAGCTTTTGCTGAAGGCGAAGAGGACAACATTATGGTTGAAATAATCAATAAAGGATTGGATTATTTAATAAAACGAGCAGAATTGGTTGATACTTTAGATATAGCGTTTCAGGAAGGGATTGCGATTGGGAAAAGCATTATAGAGCCTTATAGGGATTACAGTAAGGATATTTTACGGGGAGAGTTGAAGTTTGAGGTTACTGACCCGTTTAATTTGCTTATAGACCCAAAAAGCATTAGACTGGATTTAACAGATGCTCGTTTTATTATCAAGCGTAGCAAAGTAACAAAAGATGATTTGAAGAGGCTTTTACCAGACAAAACTGATGTGATAGAAGGGTTAGGACGAATGAAAGAGGTTTCTACTGAAGAAGTAGAACCAACACAAATTCATCATTCTGAAGAAGAATTGATTGATGCTTATGCTCCAACTTCTACTTCAACAAAGGAAGGAGAGAGTGGAGGAGAGGTAGAAAAAGAAGAGTTTGAGCTTATTGAATATCATTATAAGACTGTGAAGATAAAATGGTTTGCGGTGAATTCTACAACTGAGGAAGTGCAGGAGGTAGAGAGTAAAGAAGCTGGAATGATGTTTATAGCGGAAAACCCTGAATATGATAGGCTTATTGCACGGGAGGCCGTGGAGATACGATTGGCTTATGCTGTAGATGGGCAAGTGTTAGAGGACACGTTATCTCCATTTTACCCAGAATGGAAAGAATACCCATTTTTCCCGTTTTTTGCGTATTATACACCGTTGGCAAAGAAGGCATTGAAACGGGACGATTTAGCGTATAGAGGATTGGTAAGAAAACTGAAAGATGTGCAAAGAGAAATTAACAAGCAAAGGTCTCAGGCGTTGAATATTATTAACAGTGTGGCTCAGAGTGGATATTTTGTAGAGGAAGATGCTTTTGTGGATGAAAAAACAGCTAAAAGAAGTGCAGGTTTAGCCAAGTTTATTGAAATTAAAAAAGGCAAGCCTTTTCCTCAGCCAATTGCTCCTCCACCTGTGCCAGGGGCTCAGGTATTGTTTGAGAGGCAAAGCAAGGAAAATATAAAAGAAATTTCTGGAATAAATGCTGATTTATTAGCGATGACTGATAAAACAGTGTCAGGAAGAGCAATAGCGTTCAGGCAAAGGCAAGGATTAATAATTTTGCGGCCAATTTTTAATAATTTTTCTAAAATGAAAAAGAGAGTAGGGAGATTTTTATTGAGCCAGCTACCAGAGTTTTTGCCACCACAAAGGATGATAAAAGTTTTAGGGAAAGCGTATATTGTGAAGAATTTTGCTGAAGGCAATGAGGAAATGTTGAAAGATGAAGTGTGGAGTGAGACAGTAGTTATGGATAAGATAAGGCAAATATATAAAAACATAGCTGAGTGGAAGTATGATATAGCAATCAGCGTAGGGTTGGAAAATCCTACGATGAAATATTTAGTAGTGGGAGAAATTGAAAGTTTAGCACAGCAGGGAATTCCTATTCCGCCACAAGTAAGAATAAAATATTCTGCATTGCCAGAGGGCGTGCAGAAAGAAATATTGGGGTATTTAGAAGCCGCACAACAGGCACAAATGCAAGGAGGAGGTAAGTGATGGATCCAAAAAAACAAACACAAGGGTATAAAGGCAATATTGTTGATGAGTTAATAGAAGATGAAGATTTTTTGGAAGGGATAGGGAAGAAAGAAGAGGAAACAAGCGAAGAAATGTTTGATACTTCAGAACCAGAACAAAGGGAAACAAAAGAAGAGAAAGAGAAGACGCAAGAAGAGGAGAAAGAAGAAGAGACTAAAGAAGAAAAAAAAGAAGAGCCAAAAGGCGAAGAGGAAATAGATTTTACTCAGGAGTTACCTGAGGAACAAGTGCAAAAACTTAGTCCTCGTGAGAAAGCGTTTTACTATGAGATGAAAAAAGAAAGGGAGAAAAGGCAACAGTTGGAAGCTCAACTGGAATATGAAAAGTTGCAAGAGAAGACAAAGAAGCTACAACAGATTCAACAACCGCAACAGCCTCAGTTAGATATTCCTCCTGATCCAAGAGAATTATTTAAAGATAAAGATCCTGATGAACCTCTTACAAAAGAGGATATATTGAAACTGCTTGAGTGGAATGATAAAGTCACACAGTATCAACAAAAATTGTGGGAAGAGCAACAGAAAGCTCAAGAAGAGCAACAGCAAGCATTAGGGCGATTATTAGATGAGCAAGAAGCAAGAGCAAGGAGTATATATTCTGACTTTGATGAGAAGATGCAAGTAGTGGACAAATTGATAGATAAATATCCAGCCTTTGCGGACGAAATCTGGGCACGTCTTTCTCGTGGAGAAGATGTTGCTCAGTATATTTATAACCTCGGGAAGCAGTTTGCTCCCGTTATTACTGGCAAAACCTCCTCGCCAGAAAAGAAAAAAGTAGGAGGAAGTTTCACTGGTAGAAGAAATACCAGTGCAAGTTTAGGAGGAAACTCGTCAGGAACGTTTTCCTCCTCAGAATTATCGCCAGAGGAACTTATGGCGTTACCAGATGAGGAGTTTTTAACTAAGATTGCAAGTTTACCGTTGAGTGAATACAAAAAACTACCCAAAAAAGTCCGGCAACGGGCTATGTCTATTGGGTAGTTTTTTAAAGGGGGTGAGAACAATGATTAGCACTGTTAATACTAATCTGGTAGAGAAGATTTGGACAAGAGAGACTTTAATAGAGATGATGGAAGAGCTTTGGTTTAAGCCTTTCATCAGTCAGACTAACAATTCGCCTATCAAGTTGCAAAAGGAATTGGCAGCTAATGCAGGGGATACAATTTACTTGAATTTTATCCCTAAACTTACAGGTGAAGGAATAGATGGTGACAACAACCTTGAGGGTAATGAAGAAGCAATGAGTGAATATGATTTTTCAATGAAAATAGACCAAAAGAGAAATGCAGTTAAGCTAAAAGGTAGAATGGAAGAGCAAAAGACTAAAATACAACTTAGGACAAAAGCAAAACAACTATTAGGGATTTGGCTTGCTGAGATTACTGAGAAAGAATGTTTCAGGAAACTCGGTGGATTAACTTCTTACACTTTCTCAAACACTCCGACTGCTCCTTCTACCAATAGGGTGATTTATGGTGGAGATGCTACTTCTGATAGTGATATAGATACCTCTGACAAGATGACACTGGCTCTTATCTTTAAAATTAGCAACAAACTAAAAACTCTTACTCCTCTTTTTGCTCCTATTCGCTACAAAGGAAAGAATTGGTATGTTATGCTTATTCATCCTCGTCAAAGGAATGATCTATTTAATGATTCTAATTACATTAATTTTATGAAAGAAGTAGAAATTAGGGGGAAAGAAAATCCTCTTATTAGCGGTGCTGATGCGGTGATAGACAATATAATCATCCACGTTCACAACTGGGTGCCTACATTTAGTAACTGGGGTAGTGGTGGAAATTTACCTGGTGCTCGTGCTCTTGTGCTTGGTGCTCAAGCTCTTGGCTATGCTTTAGGAAAAGATACTGGCTGGGTTGAAGAGGCGTTTGATTACAGGAACAAATGGGGTATCTGCACTGGAAGGATTTTTGGATTGCAGAAGATAAAGTTCAACAATGAAGATTTAGCAGTGTTAGCAGTAGACACTTATGCAGCTGCTATATAGTAGGGGGTGACAAATGGGTAAGCTAACAA
>Ga0164318_10003280_pt1 | contig 15282 bp, 15 predicted proteins | sample GuaBasSedimGuay9_FD_113734 | JGI IMG/M metagenome (GOLD analysis project Ga0164318, IMG submission 113734) | Subseafloor sediment microbial communities from Guaymas Basin, Gulf of California, Mexico - Guay9, Core 4571-4, 0-3 cm | ecosystem: Environmental > Aquatic > Marine > Hydrothermal vents...
CAGCCTGTAGGGCCTGCGGCCAGTGGTCGGCCTGCGCCGACCAGCGCGTCGGCGTAGGCCGACGCGCGGCGCAAAGCGCCCAAAGAGGCCGATTTCAATCGGGCGGCATCCGGTGCGTAACGCTATGGCAAATAAAGCTGGGGGTCCACAGGCCGCCCTTGATAGCGGATCTCGAAATGCAGGTGTGTACCGGTCGAATAGCCGGTCGTACCGGCACCTCCCAGCAACTCCCCTTGGCGCACAGTCTGCCCCACCGTGACCACGATTTCCGAAAGATGCGCGTAATAAGTGCGCCAACCGCCGGGATGTTCGACGATTACCAGGTTCCCATATCCCCCTCCCCATTCGGCGAATAAGACTACCCCATCGGCTGCTGCTGTGATAGGATCCCACATTTCGGCGGCAATGTCCAGACCGATGTGACCGGGATTTCCTGGATCGTGAAAGACCCAACCGGAGATCCGCCGCCGGATCGTTGGCCATTGGAACATTCCCTCGGCCGGTGTGACCAACTGGCCAATAGGGGTTGGAGGGGAAAGGTGGGGCCGGGAGGTCTCTGGTGTGACTGCCGTTTCCTGGTCCGACAAGGTAACCAGCAGGGAGTAACGCCCCGGCTCCCCGATGGCAGGACGCACCTCGATGCGGTAGAAACCGTCCGCCGGGAGGGAAGGCACACTCAAGTAAGGGGGAAGAAAGACGGAACCGGTTTCTTCGCTCAACAGGACGCCGTTCGCACTGAGCAGCCGCGCGACCAATTCGGCCTCAACGTTCGATCCACTGCCGGGGTGGAGCCACATTTCGACGGTGGCCGACTGGCCGGCCTGAGCAGGAAAATACCATACATTGTATCCAGTTTCCTCTCCGGTTCCACTCGATCCGCCCAACGAGCCTTCTACCGGTTCTCCTGGCGTGATCCGGTCACCTGTGGGGGTGGCAGTGGGGAACGTAGGTGGTATGACCGCCGGTAAGGGGTGGGACACAGTCGGGAGCATACGGCGGGCCAACCCCGCCCCTAGCAGATAAAACGCGGCCGCCAAAATGGCGATCAATACCACTCCCATCCATACAGACAGGGGGCGTTGCCCGCCCCCCGTTGTTTTGGTCATATTGGGATGATTGTGCGATACTGTGTCCATCCTGTGTAATGATAACACGTAACACCGATAGGGTCAAGCAACGGCGCTCTTCTGTGGGTTTAGCCGGCTTGACACTAATACAGGCTTCCCCCCTGCGAGCGGGGGGACTGAGGGGGGGCAGGCTTCCCCCCTGCGGGCGGGGGGGACTGAGGAGGGGCGGATGCTTTGCAAAAAGTGCAAAATTACTGATTGACCTCTATTTGAATAGTTATAGCCATTCATACGACGATTGAAATCGCTCATCTTGCATCTGGCCACTTCTTTGAGCTTGAGCGTTTCTTGTAGTATAATCAGTACTTGAAGATTTCGGTAGTGAGGCGGCTTTTTCAAGCTGCTGGTAGGCTAGAGAGCCTGCCTCACGGCTCAGTTTTCCCAAGTGTTGGTAGCGGAATAAATCTCCAAGCCGCGAGGAAGGGCAAGAATGGATTTCATTGACCAAATCATCCACGGTGATTGTGAACAGGTTCTGAAGGAATTCCCAGACAACTCGATTGATTTGATCTTTACTTCTCCTCCCTATGCTGATCAGCGCAAGAGAACGTATGGGGGCATAAGACCTGACGAATATGTACACTGGTTTCTGCCGAAAGCGGAGCAATTCCTACGCGTACTCAAGCCGACCGGGACTTTCATTCTAAACATCAAAGAAAAGGTTGTTGACGGGGAACGCCACACTTACGTCATCGAACTGATACTGAAAATGCGTGCGCAGGGTTGGTTGTGGACCGAAGAATTTATATGGCATAAGAAGAACTCCTATCCCGGCAAGTGGCCCAATAGATTCCGGGATGCCTGGGAAAGGTTGTTACAGTTCAACAAACATCGCAAGTTCAATATGCATCAAGAGGCAGTGATGATTCCTGTGGGGGATTGGGCACAAGACCGGTTGGCTAATCTCAGTGAGACGGACAAGGTCAGGGATGAGTCCAAAGTGCAAAGTGGGTTTGGCAAAAAGATTGCGAACTGGCTCGGTCGGGAAATGGTCTATCCAGACAATGTTATTCATATGGCTACCGAGTGCTCAAACCGGGGTCACAGTGCAGCTTTTCCGGTCGATTTGCCGGCTTGGTTCATCAAGCTGTTTACAGTGGAAGGCGACGTCGTGTTGGACCCATTCATCGGTTCTGGGACGACAGCGGTCGCTGCCAAAAAACTTGGGCGCAAGTACGTAGGCATTGATATCAATGCAGAATATTGCCAACTGGCGAGAGAGAGGATAATCCAAGTACAGCCACCCTTGTTCGATCTGACGGAGACCTACATTGCAAGGAGCGTGGAATGAGGTCGTTGGATCTGGATCGAGTCTGCGAGTATGTCAACTCGAACATCGTGTACTTTCATCAGCGGCGGATTGCTTCGCTAGAGCGACTGACACTCGACCGATTGCTAAAAAAGAACCCCTATTTGTTCAAAGCAAAGCACATCACGACTGCTGGAGAGTTGATAGAAGGTTTGTTGGAAGCTTTTCTTTCCTCGTCGGAAGAGAAGTTTTTTGGAGATTTTCTTGAAAGTTTGGCTGTCTTCGTTGCGGAACAGACGTGTGGGGGACATAAATCAGTTGCCCAGGGGGTGGATTTGGAGTTCATCAACGCGGGCACGCATTACGTAGTTTCGATCAAGTCTGGTCCCAATTGGGGAAACAGCTCACAGCACAAGAAGCTTGCTCAGGACCTGCGAGACGCTGTCATCCGCGTCAAATTGTCACGGACCACATTGAACGTGCAACCGGTGCTGGGGATCTGTTATGGCAAGACCCGTACAAGTTATATGAAGGCCGGCTATTTGAAAGTGGTGGGGCAGAACTTCTGGTACCTAATCAGCGAAAACGAGGATTTGTATACCGACATCATCGAACCGATTGGCTATCGTGCCAAGGAACATAATGAGGTATTTTATGTGGAGCGTGCTAGAGTTGTCAATCGGTTTACTGGCCAGTTCATCGAGAGATTCTGCGACCGTAGTGGGGCGATAGATTGGGTCAGGTTGGTGGCGTTCAACAGCGGCAATTACGATTTGGACAGGTTCTTGCTCGATCCCCCGCCAGCAGCGGCGGAACGCTGACGGAGTTGACCACAACTGGCTTGAATGTCCACGCCTCGTCGTAGACGAATGGTGTAGGGAATGTGGTGGCGCTCCAGGACGGCGGTGAACGTCTCGATATCCGCCGGGGCCGGGGGCCGACCGGCATATCCATCAGTCGGATTCAGTGGGATCAGGTTGACATGGGCTTGCATCCCCACCAGGCGGGCAGCCAATGCCTGTGCCTGGATGGCGGAATCATTTACCCCCGCAATCAAGGCCCACTCGAAACTCACCCGTCGCCCTGTCCGCTGGATGTAGTGATGGCAAGCCTGGAACAGTGTATCCAGGTTGTAGCGCCGGTTGATGGGCACCAGCCGGTTGCGCAGTGCGTCCGTCGCCGCGTGGAGTGAGATGGCCAGTGTGATCTGCAGCCCACTGTGGGGTTGTTCGGCCAGTTCGGCCAGCCGCACTATGCCCGGCACGATGCCAACCGTGGACAAAGTGATGCGTCGCTGTCCCAGGCGGAACCCATTCTCATCGGTCATCCGCCGGAGCGCCGCAAACACCGCCTCGGAGTTCAGCAACGGTTCTCCCATTCCCATCAAGACGACGTTGGAGAGACGTTCTCCCTGCGCTCGCCACTCGCGGGCACAATGGAGTACCTGGGCCACGATCTCGCCGCTACGCAGATTACGCCGGAATCCCATCTGGCCGGTAGCGCAGAAAGGGCAGCCGATGCTACATCCTACCTGGGTCGAGATGCAGGCTGTGCGCCGACGGGTGTAGCGCATCAACACAACCTCGATGGTTTCTCCGTCAGATAGTTGGAGCAAGTCCTTGCGGGTCTCGCCGTCGGTGGAGCGGAGGGTATCCACGATCTGAGGGCGGTCAATAATCGTCTCAGCGGCCAGCCGCGTCCGCAGAGTGCGTGGCAGGTTCGTCATGGCATCGAAGTCGGTGGTCAGGTGGATGTAGAGCCATTCCCAAAGTTGTCGAGCGCGGTAGGTTGGTTCGCCCCACTTTGCCAACAAAGCTGTCAGGGCCGGGAGGTTGAGATCGTAGAGGTAGATTGGGGAACGGTCATTTGCCCTTGTCATCATTGTCATTCGGTCATTCGCGCTCCAGTGATGCTGACCAACGGGCTGTCAATTCACTGATGTCGGCGCACAGGATGTCCGGCTTGACCGGCGAAGTCGCCACGTCGGCCTGGCGGGTGATGCCGGAAAGGACGAGCACGGTGGTCATTCCGAGCCGCACACCGCCGGGGATGTCGGTATCCAGCCGGTCCCCGATGACAACGGTCGTTTCAGGCCGGGCGTTCATACGATGTAGCGCTTCCCGGTACATCCAGGGCGATGGCTTCCCCACTATTACAGCCGACACACCGGTGGCGGTCTCCAGGGCGGCCAGTTGGGCGCCGTTGCCCGGCACCGGCCCGCGTTCTGTGGGATAACTGTGGTCGGGGTTGGTGCCAATGAGCTGCGCCCCAGCGTTGATCAACAGGGTAGCCTCTTCTAACTTCTTCCACGTCAATTTCTGGTCCCATCCTACGACGACGTAGACCGGTTGCGCCGGGGGCGCTTCGGCGTATCCACTGATGCAGACAAAACCATGCCGGGTCAGTGTGTGCCTCAACCCCTCTCCCCCGATGGAGTAGACTGGCGCGCCAGGGGGCGCCAGGGAAGCCAGGTAAGCCGCCGTGGCCTGGCCTGATGTAAGCACGTTCTCTTCCAGGAGCGAAACGCCGAAGCGGGCCAGCTTGGCGACGTATTGGGCTGGCGAGCGGCTGGAGTTGTTGGTCGCCAGGATGAAGGCAATATGATGACGCTCCAGGAAGCTGAAGAATTCGGGTAGACCGGGCATCGGCTGCTCCCCGTGCCACAACACGCCATCCATATCTATGATGGCGTGGCGGATCTTGGCCAGGCGACGGCGCTGGCTTGCCAGCGCCCGCAATTGCTCGTAGATCGCAGGGGTATCCACGTCGGTCAGGATAAGCGGATCGTCCACGGGGACGGTAGCGACCTGGTCAGCGTAGCGGGAGATTAACGTGCGTCCGCCCTGATCGCCGATAATGCGGGCCAGTTCAGGGAAGAAGCGGCGGGCGAAAAGCACCGGTGTGCTCCGGCGGCCACCTGCCACCGGATGAACGATACCGGCGTCGTCGGAGGCGAAACGCTCCATCATAGCGTACAACAGCGCCGGTGAGATCAAGGGCTGATCGCATTGGAGAAAAATGGCTGCCTCGATATCCTCCGGCAAGGTGTACAACCCCGTGCGGACCGAGGTGCTCATACCGGCCGGCCAGTGCCAATTTATCACCGTCTGTACCGACTGTCCCTGTTCGCGGGATGTCAGGCGGTGCCCCAGGGCCGCTCGCACGGCATCAGCTTCACAGCCCAGCACGACGATGATCGGTTCCAGGCCGGCCGTCGAGGCCACGTCGGCGACGTGGGCAACCAATGGAACCCCGTGCCAATCCAGTAATTGCTTGGTCTGCCCAAAACGGGTTGCTGCGCCGGCCGCCAGAATCACGCCAGCAATTCGGCTCAACGTCTTTGCCTCCTTGTTGGACAAGTACAGCTGCTAGGGGAAGCAGGCATTTTGAACACCTCCATCATTGCACCCATGCCCCGCCGATGGGTGTACTTACGCCAATTACGTCAATGAGGGCACCAATGAAGACGCCGATTAGCCATCCCCCCACGATATCGCCGAGGAAATGAACTTGCAACGCCACCCTCGCGATCCCTACCAGGGCCACCCACACCCACAAGCCCATCGCGCTCCACACGCCCCACGATTCCGAAAGGTGCGCCCCCAGCAGGACGGCAATACAGGCAGTCCGCCCGGCATGACCGGAGGGGAAGGCGTGACGGTCGAAGCGGGTATAGAAGCTCCATCCTTCTCCCGGCGGCCGTTGACGGCGGAAAACCCATTTGAGCGCCGTCGTGATAGCCCCGACCACCAACGTGCCGATCAGGATACGCTCTCCCATGTCTCTCCAGGTTGGTGAACCCTGCAAGAACAAGATGGTTCCCATCAGGAACCACAAGGGACTATCGCCGGTGTGGGCCAGGACGAGGGCGATTAGACGTAATGGACGGCGTCCGGACCGGACGGCCAGATGTGCCGACCATTGCTGATCCCACGCCAGGAGGCGTTCCCTCCACATCGGCCGGGAAGACCCGCTGCGATCATCCACCACGCGCTTCGATCTCCCGGCGGACGATCTCGAATTGAAACGGCTTGTCCACGTCCATCCCAATCTCTGCCCAGGGAACCGGGATGATCCTGGCTCGGATACCCAACACCTTGCTGACTCGTTGTGTTCCTTCCTCGATCGTCAACTGGCGAGTAAGCAGCTTGATAAACGTCCACATACCGACCATGCGGGCTTGTCGCAGGACGTTTTTGCGAGCCGCCGCCAACTCATCCATCAGGCGGGTATGGCTGGCCCCCAGCGTAGGACGCACCAAAAACACATCTCCCCCGGCGAAATCGCCGTCCTTCAGATGGGCGTAACTGCGGCGGGATTCTGGGAAACGTGCTTCCATCACCGAACGCTCGACGATGGGGTAATACAAGTCGTGATCAGTGCGCAGACACTCCTGAACGAATTGGGTGATGATCTCCGGGGTGATGAGCGGCACATCGGAACTGCTGAGCAGAACGGCGTCTAGATCGGGATAGTGTTCCATAGCGTATCGGAGGCCGGCTTCCGCATTGGCGATCAGGCTGCCGGCGTCCGGCACGTGCTCAACCGGCATCGAAAACGTGTATTCCTCCTCCGATAGAGCGATGACGACGATATGCTCCACACCAGGCGTGTGTGCCAGCGCGTCTGCCACGTGGGCGATCATTGGACGACCGGCGATCGGCAACAACGCCTTGGGCTGCCCCTGGGTGTATGCAAACAGGGGGTCGTCTTCAGAGGGGACACCTCCGGCAGAGATTACAGCGACGATGGAAAGGGTTTTGTCCATTATATCCTCCTAAGCGCTCAAGAGCAATCGTTCAATAGCTGGATGGTGGGGTGAAAGTGAAGTTGCTCCAGCATGTCCTCCAACTCGTCAGTGGTCAGCGGGCGGCCCTTACCGGCGAGTGACACCAGGGTAGCTTCCATCACATTGGTGCCAAAGCTGCGTCCTTCCAGGCGGGGAGTCGTAGTGACTAGATAACGCACGCCCCGCCGACGGAAGGCTTCGACGTCGGCCAGTGTAGTGGTATTGGTGACGATCACTTTGCCGTCCAGTCGGTCGGGCATATGGCGTTTGATGTAGAGACAGTCTCCGCTGATCACCGTGGCCCAGGCATACCACTTCTCGAATTTCGGTACAATCTCTTCTTGTTTCTCGCCAGTGGGGTAGAGGAACCCCAATGGCAGTCGTCCCAATATCGGCAGCAGGATGCGGGCTAGCAAGCGCAATCCGCGTAGCGAGCGGATAGGGATGGGAATCCCCAACGCGAAGCCGAAATCACCACACAGTAGCTCGTAGCCGGCCTCCTCGAAGGAAAGGGCACTACCGTATCGGTCCACCCCAGCGGTGATCAATACCCGCTTGGGGTAAATCTCTGTGCCGATCTGCTCCTCGACGAATTGGGCAATGCGACGTTCCAATGTCGCCTTGAGGCCTCCGCCATCTACCACCGGGGTCTTTTTGACGCCAGCGACCAGTTGCTGGGCATCGTACAGAGGGTAATATCGGCCGGCCACGGTCAGGCCCAGGTCAATGCCCCCGACGCCAAAGGCATCTACCTCACCATCCAATTCGTTGTACAAGCGGACGGCCTTTTCGATGTCGCCATTGGTGCCGATGCGTTCAATTGAAATATCTTGTCCCAGGAGTGTCAACACGACCTTTTTATCGCGGGTGGCGCTCCCCAGGCTGATACTGACAGCACGTTTCATTGTTGGTTGTCTCCGTCAATTATTTTGGTGGTGGGGAGAAAATGAAATGATTTGGGTGCGGTTCATTTCAGTTGGAAAGTGGGCAACCCTCCCGCAGGTTACCATTTTTCGATGCCAAAACACTCGGTTTTTGAGGGCAAGTCCGCGCATAAATCGACTTTGAGTTCAACCTGCGGGAGGGTCTCCAACTCAGTTGAAACACACCCAAATGATTTCCCTTAATAACAACTGTTTTCCACTGCCGTGATTTTAACACGAAAAGGAAGGGAGGGCAATCAAATTATGAACTATGTGCAAAGTGCTTCTAAGGTGTGTTGTACGTTGACGGAAAATTTTGGCGACTACTCCTCGAAGATATCCCTTGGGTGCGGTTCATTTCAGTTGGAAAGTGGGCAACCCTCCCGCAGGTTGCCATATTTCGATGCCAAAACACTCGGTTTTTGAAGGCAAATCCGCGCATAGTTCAACCTGCGGGAGGGTCTCCGACTGTTGAAACACACCCATATCCCTTTTGCATTAAATTTGAGCATAGATTATAATCTAACGTGCTCACTCACCTTCCCGTGTAGTCGTTTGTGGCCGCGAGAGGGTATGTCACAACCTGTTCGATTCGGCAAGGTCTCTGACCGCAGCCGTGGGCTTCGGTCGGAGGCCTTAGCTAACCAGATGTCGCCAGACCGTTTCAGCGGTGGGGGAAATACCCCGCCGAGTAAGTGGCGTTCCTGACACCGACAAGGGGGAATAAAATGATCGAGAAAGAGGGAAAAGAGAAGCAGGATAACGAGCAGAGTTTGGAGGATTGGTTAGCCGAAGAACGCGCTCGACTGGACAAGGGATTCTCTTTCGAGCCACCCCAGCCGGCTGCGGATGCGTCAGCGGGGGGGCGGCCCGCTGAGCAGGTGTTGAGCGGGTTGGGATTGGGGGCCGGTGTCCTGGGCGGGGCAGTCGCTCCGCATCCTAACCCAACGACCTTCGAAGGCTGCTCGTCCGATGTAATCGCGGCCGCGTTGCGCCAGGAATTTTCCGGGGGGGATACCCGGGTGCAGGTGGAGCGGCGCGGCGACACCACCATTGTCACCATCCTCCAATGTCAGGATGATCGGGGGGCATCCGACTTCATTCCGGCCGTCAATGTCGCCCTGGTGGAAAAGGAGACGACGCTGACTGTGACCATGAGCGACCTCAGCCAGGACACCGTGCGCGACACCATCAGCTCAATAGGTGGTACGTTGTTGGAACAAGGTAAACGGGTGTTGATCGGCAAGCGACGGGGAGTCCGTGGGGTGTTAGATATGGCCGAGCATTTGAAAGACGGCGTTACCGACTTGATCGAGGACATCCAGGACCTGGGATTGCCGCATCGTGTTTGGGATGTGATCGATCGTGTTGGTGGGGCTGCCGAAGAAGCATACCTCGATCAACAGCGGGAGGAACAGAAACGCCAGTGGGAGCGGGAGGAAAAGGAACGTGCCTGGTTATATTGTCCCTCTTGTGGGCGAGCATATCGGAATGATGAAGCCACACGAGTAGATTGCCCTGCATGCGGCGCTCCACGTGGAGAAAAGCCTCCCTGGTTGTGATTCCCCGCTTGCGGAGGGGTTGCTGCATCTTGTTGATCCATCACGCCGGAGGGGAACGATTTTCATTTTTAAGGCAGTCGCCATGCCCCCACGTGCCCGCGAATAGGGATTCGCGGGCCGCAGCGCCGGAATCCCTATGCCCACGTGCCCGTGAACAGGGATTCGCGGGCCGCAGCGCCGGAATCCCCATTCCGGCGTTGGCCCCTCTAATGCGATTTCAATCGCCACCAGAAGTAGCCTGAGCAGTTACCGAGGCAGAAGGAAACTCAAAAGGAGAAGATAAATATGCCCAAACTGGACTACAAAAAGACATTCTTGATCGGATTCGGTTTCTTCGGTATCAGCGTGCTATGGACGCTCTACAATGCCTATGTGCCGATCTATCTCCAGGCCGGTAGTCCGGTCTTCGAGGCCCAGGGTGAGCGTGGATTCGGGTTGGGGGCTGGATTGACGGGAGTGATTATGACGTTGGATAACGTGGCGGCCTTTTTCCTGCTGCCGATCATTGGCGTATGGTCCGACCGGGTGTGGACCCGCTTCGGGCGGCGGATGCCCTTCATCCTGGTGTTAGCGCCTCTGGCGATTGTGGCCTTCATACTGATCCCGGTGGCTGTGCAGATGATCCCGCCGGAGTTGAACGGCCAGGTGGATCGCCTGGGCACGCCGTTGGCCTTGTTTGCCATCGCCATAGGGGTCTTTTTGCTGGCAATGGCCGGTTTTCGTACGCCAGTGATTGCTTTGATGCCGGACCTGACTCCCAGTCCATTGCGTTCACAGGCTAACGGCGTGATCAACCTGATGGGTGGGCTGGGGACGTTGGTCGCTACGCTAGGCAGCGGGTTCTTGTATAGCATGGGACGAATGGTGCCCTTCGTTTTCGGGGGTGTGTTGATGGGCGGGGCCGTGCTGATGTTGTTTCTCTTCATCCGCGAACCGGAGGAACTTGAGTCCGCTGCTAGAGAAGAGGAGGGATTGGGCGCTTTGCGTGGAATCCGGCGGGTCCCTCTGGAAGTGCGGCGCAGCCTGGCATTTCTGATGGGAGCTATCTTTTGTTGGTTCGTCGGATATAACGCGGTGGAGACGTTTCTTTCCTCCTATGCTGTCAGCGAGTTGGGGATGTCCACCGGCCGAGCGCCTCTTTTAATGGGTGTTGCCTCTTTGGCGTTCCTGGCGTTTGCCATCCCAGCCGGGTTCATTGGGGCCCGCCTGGGGCGGCGTCGGACGATCATCACTGGGTTGATGATTTTCGGCACATTGCTGATCGTCAACTTTTTCCTGCGCAGCGCAACATTGGTGTGGCCCATTCTGGCCATCGGTGGAATGGGCTGGGCGTTGGTGAACATCAATTCTCTCCCGATGGTGGTGGACACAGCGGTCTCCGACGCCGACATTGGGACGTACACCGGCCTGTATTACATTGCTTCCCAATTGGCAGCCGTGGCCGGTCCATCCATCAACGGGTACATCGTGGAATGGGGCCACAGCGACTACAACCTGATTTTCCTGTCAACGCCGATATTTTTCCTGTTGGCGATTCTGTGCATGCTGGGGGTAACACGAGGGGAGGCCAAACCGGCCTGATCTGTACCAAACGATATACTCAGCCTGACCTCTTGGCCATGGTGGCCACGTGGGCAGGTTGACGAATTTCTCCAAAACGAGTATCATGCCGACGCTTGAAGTAGAACGATAGGCATCCAGAACCCGGTGACTTTCCCCTATGCAGAAAGCGCCTGGGCGGGATGGGGAAGATGGTCCAACGGACGTGCTGAACACATGTCTATGTAGGCTACATCCCCTTGTGGTGCCACCGACAATTGTATTGAAGGGGGTAAAAATGTCTAAAGTCGAAAAAAGCGCCGAGTTCCATGCACCAGTGGAAAAAACATTCAACTTGGTCACGGACATTACTACCTGGCCTCAGTGGATTATTCCCATTACCAGTGTAGACAATATCTCTGGCAATGGTATGGGCACGACCTACAATTGGGAATTCAAATTAGGGTCTTTGCCAGCTCTCAAAGGGGAAGGCGAGATCACCAAGTTGATCCCGAACCGGCGAGTAGAGATTAAAACCCGGCCGGTGCCCAGTACGTGGACATTCGCCTTTGCCGATCGCGGAGATAGAACGATTGTTACCCTAAGTATTGAGTACGACATCCCCGGCGGTGGGTTGGCGACCGGTCTGGTGAACGACCAGATCGAAGAAAGCATTGGACTTTTGCGTAGTTTGTTAGAATAAGCGTTACTGCTCAGGCCGACGGTTGAAACCGCGCCTGAGGAGCTAAAGCTGGCTGTCTACCTGCGTGGACAGGCGCGACCACGCAGGTGGACGCTTGGCTGCCAGCCCTCCAGAGGCGATTTCAATCGTCAACAGAAGTAGCCTGAGTAGTTGCAGCGAATGTTCCTAATCTCTCTAACCTCTGGGGGGATCACGGACCGAGAGGTGTCGTCATCAGTACAAACGACTTTCAACCTTTGCTTACTATCATCATCCCGGCCTACAACGAAGAGCGACGTCTACCGGTTACATTACCTCAAGTTATCGCCTTTGTCCAGGAGCAGACCTACCCGGTCGAAATCCTGGTAGTGGATAACGCCAGCACCGATCGCACGGCCGACATCGTCCGGGAAATCGCCGAACAGCATCCCATCGTTACTTTGCTTCACCAACCGATCCGGGGGAAGGGAGCCGCTGTCCGCAAAGGCATCTTCGCAGGTCGTGGGGAATACTTGTTCATCTGTGATGCCGATCTGGCTATGCCCATCGAGGAGATCGAGAAGTTTATCCCGCCGGCTATCTCCGATTATGACGTCGCCATCGCCTCACGGGAAGCGCCAGGGGCGAAGCGCTATCATGAGCCGTGGTATCGCCATTTGATGGGCCGGGTGTTCAATCTTTTGGTGCGTGTATTGCTCGTACTGGATATCCAGGATACGCAATGTGGCTTCAAATGTTTTCGCCGTGACATAGCTCATCATCTCTTCTCTCTTCAGACGATTGATGGATGGGCTTTCGATGTGGAATTGCTCCACATTGCCCAACGACGGGGGTATCGGATCGTGGAAGTGCCGATCCATTGGTACTATGGCGAGAACAGCCGCATCAGTCCCTTGCGCGACTCATTGAACATGATTCGGGAAGTGTATCGCATTCGCCAAAAGAGCCGCGCCGGTATGTACGATGCCGACCCGCCTATGTTCAATGGCCAATGAAACGACTTCATCTGCGTGAGGAGCTGGCCCTATACGCCGCTGGTCATCGGCGCGTGGCCGGTCTGGATGAAGCCGGCCGTGGTGCTTGGGCCGGGCCGGTGTATGCGGCCGCCGTAGTGCTGCCCCTCGAACGGCCAGACCTGCTGGAGGCCCTGGCCGGCGTGCAGGACTCTAAACAACTGACTCCTACACAACGGGAAGCCGTTTTCCCCGTCATCCTCGACGTAGCCGAGGCCGTCGGAATTGGCTGGGCCAGTGCCGATGAAATAGATGCGCTCGGCATCCTACCGGCCACCCGCCATGCGATGGCACGTGCTATTGCCCGGCTCACGCCTCCCGCCGATGCCTTGCTGATCGACCATCTCCGCCTGCCCGATATTCCTCTCCCACAACGGGCGTTCCCCAAGGCCGATGGAGAGTGTCTCAGCGTAGCAGCGGCCAGCATCGTCGCTAAAGTCAGCCGGGATCACCAGATGGCTGTGCTGGATTCTGTTTTCTCTGGCTACGGCTTTGCCCGTCACAAAGGATACGGCACACCTCAGCACCGTGAGGCTCTGGCCCGCCTGGGGCCATCCCCGATTCACCGGATGAGTTGGCGACCACTGCGCGCGGGGGAGGAGAAATGCGAGTAGCGTTGGTCCACGATTGGCTCAACCAGGTCGGTGGCGCGGAGGATGTGCTGGAAACGCTGGTGCGCATGTTCCCCCAGGCACCCATCTATACCTCCATCTACTGGCGGGAGGGTATGCCGGCGGCGTATCGAACTTGGGACATCCGCCCATCGTGGATGGATCGCCTGCCGGGGATTCACCATCACCATCAGCCCTATTTGCCGCTCTATCCGTTCTCCTTTGCTCAGACCGATCTCTCTGTCTACGATCTGGTATTCAGCAACAAGTCCGGTTTCTGTCACGGCGTCCGGACGGGTACGACGCCTCACATTTGTTATTGTCTAACCCCTACTCGCTACGTGTGGGACTTCGAGGGCTACTCCCAACGGGAGGCCCTTTCCCCGGCCATCAAAGCGGCCGTGCGTCCCCTCGTGCGGTTGTTGCGCCGTTGGGACTATCGGGCTGCCCGGCGGGTAACACATTTCATTGCTATCTCTCGAGCTGTGCAGGAGCGCATCCGACGTTACTACCGGCGGTCGGCGGACATCATCTATCCGCCGGTTGAGACCGAGCGCTTCCATCCCATCCCCAACCCCGACGATTATTACCTGATCGTGTCCCGGCTGGTGCCTTACAAACGCATTGATCTGGCCATCGAAGCCTTCAATCAACTGAGGCTCCCGCTGGTCATCGCCGGGGATGGGCGGGACCGTTCGGCCTTGGAGGTATTGGCCGGGCCGACTATCACCTTTCTGGGGTATGTGCCGGATGAGGAACTACCGGCCTTGTTTGCCGGCTGTCGGGCGTACATTCTGCCGGGGGAGGAGGATTTCTGCATCGCGCCGGTCCAAGCTCAGGCCGCCGGTCGCCCGGTGATTGCTTATGGCGCTGGAGGCGCGTTGGACACCGTGGTCGAGGGTGTGACCGGTGTCTTCTTCCGCCCTCAGACTGCGGAGGCACTGGCGGCCGCCGTTCGCTCCTTCGACGCAGATCGGGTGGACCCGCGTGCTTGTCGCGCCAACGCCGAACGGTTTGCCACGCACATCTTCATGGCCCGTGTCCGGCAATTCATAGAAAGCAAGGTGCACGCATGGAATTGAAAATGTATGGGAAAATTGCCCTTCGCCGCTGGTGGCTGATCGCCGTCCCGGTCATCATCGTCCTGGTGGGTATTGGCGTCAGTTATGCTCCTCCCGCAGCGACTTATCAGATCGTTATGCGGTTTGCCGCCGGTACGACGCCGGCCGGATTGAGCGAGGACTACGACCGATACTATCCGTGGCTGACGTCGGAATACATCGCCAACGGTCTGGCCGACGTGGCCGAGACCGGCGCCTTTGCCGAGGCCATTGCCGCACGCTTGGCTATCCTGGGACACCAGATTTCCCCCGCGGCCATTCAGCCGGCCATTGTCACCGACAACGCCCAATCCATTCTAATCGTCTATCTTATCTGGCCGGATGCTGAAGAATGTGTCGCCATCGCCGAGGCGATCACGACGGAGTTCACGGAAAACGGAGCGGCTTACTTCCCACAACTGCGGGACGTCGAGCCGGCCGTCCGCCGACTGGATAGCCCTACCCCCGTGGCTGTTCCTCCTCGTCTTCGCGCCCGGCTGATGGGACCGGCCATCAAACTCGGTTTGGCCCTGGTGGTTGGTCTGGCCCTGACATTTCTGTGGCACTACTTGGATCCGGCGCTCTACGAAGCGGAAGAGCTAGAAGCGTTGGGCATCAATGTCCTTGTCCAGGTGCCGCGACACAAAAAACGTAGGCTCTGAACTACTTGCTCACTTGCCCACTTGC
>Ga0164318_10003281_pt1 | contig 15281 bp, 11 predicted proteins | sample GuaBasSedimGuay9_FD_113734 | JGI IMG/M metagenome (GOLD analysis project Ga0164318, IMG submission 113734) | Subseafloor sediment microbial communities from Guaymas Basin, Gulf of California, Mexico - Guay9, Core 4571-4, 0-3 cm | ecosystem: Environmental > Aquatic > Marine > Hydrothermal vents...
AGGGTGCGCAGGGACCAGGGGATCAGCACGGCCGTGGCGGCGCCGAACATCAGCCAGAATGCAGGGTCGAGACGCGGGCGATGATCGGCTCGGCTGTCCGACCGGACCAGCAGGATCCACCACATCACCGGCACCCAGAACAGCTCAAGGCGCACCATGGCCAGCAGGCCCGTCAATCCTCCGACGAGCAGGGGATTGGGCGCTTCCCGGCGCCTCAGGTGAAGCCAGATCACCAGGAGCATCAACCCGGCCAGGGTCTCGTCCTGCCCCCAGGCCACGGCGAACCCGAGCAGGGGGCTGGTGCCCAGGAGGATCAGCCAGAAGGGAATCCCCATGCCTGCGCCCCGGCGCCAAAGCCTGTCGGACCCGTACCAGACCATGACCAACACCAGCAGGATCTGCATCGCGCGCACGGCGGCGAGGGTGCGGACCGGATCGCCGCCGACGGCCAGGTAGGGCAAGACCAGCAGCGTCCCATAACCCGGCATGCGGTGGATCAGGGGCTGGGGCAGGCGCCGCGCGAAGGGGTAGGCGAAGGACAGGGGGTAGGCCACGTCGCTGAGGTAGCCCTGGCCGCGGGCCAGGTGCCGGGCCACCGAGAGATGAGTGTACAGGTCCGCTGTGGGCGGCAGCGGACGGGCGTCTTGTCGCAGGCCCCAGGCCAGACCGAAGATCACGACCGCCACCAGGCCCGCCGCCATGGCTTTCCTGGAGGGGGTCAAGGCAGGGGCGCCGCCGGGTCGCATCATGACGGTCAGTTGCCGCGACTGCCGGGCTTGGTGAGCTCCCAGCCTTTGCGGCACAGGGGGCAGTCGTCGGCCTCCCAGGTCTGCACGGTGACCTTGGCCAGGGAGTGCAGCGGCAGGGGAAGCTCCACATCGCCGCCGGTGCGGTCGATGATGCTGGTCAGGCCCGCGATGACTCCGCCGGCCTTCTCGACGACCTTGGCCACCTCCAGCAGGCTCGTGCCGCGGGTCACGACATCCTCGGCGATGATGACCTTCTCTCCCTGGGCGATCTCGAAGCCCCGGCGGATCATCATCTCCCCGTTCTTGCGCTCGGTGAAGACGAAGCGGCGGCCCAGGGCCCGGGCGACCTCGTGGCCGACGAGGATGCCCCCCAGGGCGGGGCTGACCACCAGGTCGTAGCCGGTGCCCGGAAAGAACTCGGCCAGGGCGACTCCCAGTTCGCGGGCCAGCTCCGGAAACTGCAGGATGCGCGCGCACTGGAAATAGGTATCCGAATGCAGGCCGCTGCTGAGCAGGAAATGTCCCTGGTGCAGGGCGCCCAGTTCGCGCATGAGGTCCAGGACCTTGTCTTGTTCCATGTCAGCCCTCCGGGGCGGTGTGGTTGTCGATTTCCGCGGCGATGGCCGCCAGGGCGGCGCCGGGGTCGTCGCTGCGTGTGATGGGACGGCCGATGACCAGGAAGTCGGCTCCGTCGCGCACGGCGGCGGCGGGCGTGGCCACCCGCCGCTGGTCGCCCTTGGCGGCACCGGCAGGCCGCACGCCCGGGGTCACCACCAGGGGTCCGGGACCCAGGGCGGCGCGCAGGGACGGCAGGTCGGCCGGGGAACAGACCAGGCCGTCGCAGCCGCAGTCCCAGGCCAGATGCGCCAGGCGCACGACCCGTTGGGCGAGGTCGTCAGTGGAAGGCCCGGTTTCCTGCAGTTCCTCCTCCGACAGGCTGGTCAGGACGGTCACGGTCAGCAGGGCGGGGCGCCGGCCGTCCGGCGCCAGGGGAGAAAGCGGTGCGGCGGCCAGGGCTTCGGCGGCGGCGACCAGGGCCCGCCTTCCCGCCTGGGCGTGCACGGTGCAGAAGGAGGCACCGAGGGCGGCCGCCTGCCGGGCGGCGGAGGCTACCGTGTTGGGGATGTCGTGGTACTTCAGGTCCAGGAACACCTCGCGTCCCTGCTCGCGCATGAGCCTGACGACCTCCGGCCCGGCGGCGGAGAACAGTTCCAGGCCCACCTTCACACACCCGGCAGCGGAGCCGAGGCGGCCGGCCAGGGTGCGGGCTGTCTCCAGATCGGGTACATCCAGGGCCGTGATGATGCGGTTACGGGTGGGCAGGGTGCGGAGTCGTGCCGAAAGCTGATCGCGGGTCATGATCACCTCGTCCGGAAGTCGTGCAGGTTCTTGCCGCGCAGAAGCATCCTGTCCGTACCTTCTAACAGTTGCCGATACGGAATGCAAATCCATATTCCCGGGTGCCGAGCAGGTCCGACCGGCTCGGGGGGTTCCGGAAGGATATACCCCTGCCGGGGCCTCGTGAATGTCCTTGCCGCGGGTAACCGTTTGCTACTACCCTTTTGACGACCGCAGACCCGGCCATGCAGGTCCTCGCGTTTCGTGACGTGCAGCCGGGTCGTCAGGGAGGTGTGCGCACGACGGGCATCTCCTGTCTGAAGCACCGTGGAAAGGGAACCCCTTGCTGGATCGAAAATTCTTGCGTGAGAACCAGGAACTCGTCACCAGGGCCGTGGCCCTCAAGAACGAGTCCGTGGACATCGAGGCCTATTACGCCAAGGATGCCGAGCGTCGGGCCGCCCTGCAGGAGGTCGAAACCCTGCAGGCCGAGGCCAACCGCGCCAACAAGGCCATCAGCGAGGCCAAGAAGGCCGGCCGGGACGCCGCCGAGGCCATCGCCGCCATGAAGGAGGTGTCCGGCCGCATCAAGGAGCTCAGGGCCGCGGCCGACCGGCTGGAGGCCGAGGTCGAGGCTCTGTACCTGCGCATCCCCAACGTGCCCCACGACTCGGTGCCGGCAGGCGGCGAGGAGAACAACGAGATCATCCGCACCTGGGGCGAGCCGGTCACACCGGACTTCACGGTGATGCCCCACTGGGATATCGGGGTGGAACTCGGCATCTTCGATCCCGAGGCCGCCGTGCGCATGAGCGGCAGCGGGTTCACGGTGCTCAAGGGTGACGGTGCACGGCTCGAACGCGCCCTCATCAACTGGTTCCTGGATGTGCATCGCGACCAGGGTTATACCGAGGTCAACATCCCCTACCTCGTGGGCCGCAAGGCCATGACCGGCACCGGCCAGCTGCCCAAGCTGGAAGAGGACATGTACCTGTGCCAGGTGGACGACCTGTTCCTGATCCCCACCGCCGAGGTGCCGGTGACCAACCTGCACATGGGTCGGACCCTGCCCGAGGAGAGCCTGCCGATCAGGTACTGCGCGTTCTCTCCCTGCTTCCGGCGCGAGGCGGGGGCCGCCGGCAAGGATACCCGCGGCCTGCTGCGCGTGCACCAGTTCCACAAGGTGGAGATGGTCAAGCTGGTGGCCCCGGAAACCTCGTGGGACGAGCTGGAGACGTTGACCGCCGACGCGGAAACGCTGCTGCAGAAGCTGGATCTGCCCTACCGGGTCGTGACCCTGGCCAGCGGCGACCTGAGCTTCGCTGCCAGCAAGTGCTACGACCTGGAGGTGTGGTCGGCGGGCGTCGCCAAGTGGCTGGAGGTCTCCTCCTGCAGCAACTTCGTCGATTTCCAGGCCCGCCGGGCGGGGATCCGCTTCAAAGGCAGGGACCGCAAGGGATTCGTCCACACTCTCAACGGCTCGGGGCTCGCCCTGCCCCGCATCCTGGTGGCCATCATGGAGAACTACCAGACCGCCGAGGGCCGCATCCGCATCCCGGCGGTGTTGCGGCCCTACATGGGCGACAAGGAGTTCATCGGCTAGATGTTGAACCGGATCATCAGCGCCGTGTTCGGCGGGCTGCGCAAGCAGTACCTGTTCAACATCTACCTGCTGCTGGGCAGCGTGAGCATCGTGGTGGCGACCACCGTGTTCACCATCCGGGTCTCGCGCAGCGTGGAGCGCCAGGCCTTCCTGACGACCAAGCTGCTGGCGGGGGTGGCCAGCCGCCTTTTCCAGGCCGAATCCCTGGGCGAGATCCAGCCCATCATCGATATCATCAACGAGAACGAGGTGCCGTTCATCCTGACGGACAACGGCGGGCGACCCATCTTGTGGAATGAACCGGTCATCGGTATTCGGGTACCCGATTACCAGGTTCTGCTGCGGGAGAACATGTCCAAGCCCCGGAACCCGGTGATCCAGGAGGTGTTGACCCTGGCGGCGGGCTACGACCAGGAGCAGGAGCCGTTCGCCGTCTTCGGCCCCGACGGGCGGCGACTGGGCACCCTGCACTACGGGCGCAGCGCCCTGAGCCAGCGCCTGCGGGTCATGCCGTATCTGGAATTGATGGTCATGGCCCTTTTCTTCCTGGTCATCCTGTGGGCTCTGCAGAGCAAGAAGGCGGCCCAGCAGCAGGCCCTGTTCGCGGGCATGGCCAAGGAGACGGCCCACCAGCTTGGTACGCCGCTGACTTCGCTCATGGGCTGGGCGGCGCTGATGGAGGACAAGGTCGGTGAACGGGACGAGGTCGTGGTGGAGATGAACCGCGACATCGACCGTCTGAGCAAGATCTCGGCGCGTTTCAGCCAGATCGGCTCGACGCCCAAGCTGGAAATCGGGGACCTGAACACGGTGGTCGATGCGGCCATCGAGTATTTTCGCAGGCGCCTGCCCCATCTGGGAGGGAGGGTGCAACTGCGCCGTGAGGGAGCCGTTTCCCATCCGGTCCTGCTCAACGAGGACCTGCTGGGCTGGGTGCTGGAGAACCTGATCAAGAACGGCATCGACTCCCTTGACGACGGCAAGGGCACCATCACCATCAGGCTGGAGGATGACCCCGGGGGCGGGGCCAGGATTCTCGTCAGCGACACCGGAAGGGGCATTCCCCCGCGGGTCGGTCGTCGCATCTTCGAGCCCGGCTTCACCACCAAGAAGCGGGGTTGGGGCATGGGGTTGGCCCTGGTCAAACGGATCGTCACCCAGTATCACGGGGGCCGTATCCAGATCGCCGAGACCAGTTCCCACGGCACGACGTTCCTGGTGACCCTGCCCCTGAACGAAGTGGACGACGAGGGGCCGTCAAGGCCGTTCACAACCTGAAGCCAAAGGAGCCGCGCGTGGCTTTCTCCATTCTCTGGGTCGACGACAACATCGAGGAGCTGGGCGGTCATGTCCGTTACCTGGGCGAGAAGGGCTACGAGGTCCAGGGGGTGACCAACGGGCGCGACGCCCTGGCCATCCTGCGGGACAAGACCTTCGACGCCATCCTGCTGGACGAGATGATGCCCGGCATGGGCGGCCTGGAGACCCTGGAGGAGATCCGCAAGTTCAACGAGCACATCCCGGTCATCATGATCACCAAGAGCGAGGCCGAGGATCTCATGAGCCGGGCCATCGGCAAGCGCATCGACGACTATCTCGTCAAGCCGGTTTCGCCCCTGCAGATCCTCAGCGCCCTGAAACGCCAGCTCGAGGCCCGTCGCCTGGCCAGCGAGGAGATCACGCGCGACTACATGAAGAACTTCATGGCCCTGGGCGACCGCATCGCCCAGGTGGAGCGGCCGGCCGACTGGGAAGGGATCTACAAGGACCTGGTCGCCTGGGGCATGGATCTGTTCCGCTACAGCGACCACGGTCTGCTGCAGACCCAGGCCGAGCAGATGGCCGCCGCCAACGCGGTCTTCGGCCGCTACGTGCGCGAGCATTACTACGACTGGGTGAACTCGGACGGATCGACGGGCGTGGGATCGCCGCGGGCCGAGAACCCCGAAGTACCGCTGCTCAGCCCCCGCGTGTACGAGACGTGGGTGGAGCCGGAGGTCAAGAGCAGCAAGCAGGTCTTCTGGATCGTCATCGACTGCATGCGCATGGACCAGCTGCGCACCATCGAGCCCCTGCTGGAACCCTATTACCACATCGACCGCCGCATGTACTGGTCCCTGCTGCCTACGGCCACCCCCTACGCGCGCAACGCCCTGTTCTCGGGGCTGTATCCCCTGGACATCGCCGAGGGCTATCCCCAGTGGTGGATCGGCAACGCCGACCACGAGGGCAGCCGCAACGCCCACGAGGGGGACCTGCTGCAGCAGCTGCTGGAGCGCCTGGACAGCCCCGCGGCCGGCAGCATGCGCTACTACAAGGTCTCCGACGCCCGGGACGCCGACCTGCTGCACCGCAACCTGGGTTCCCTGGGCGATGTGAAGCTCGTGGCGGGGGTATACAACTTCCTGGACATCATGGCCCACGGCCGCAGCCAGAACCGCATCCTGAAGGAGCTGGCTCCGGATGAGGCGGCCTTCTGCAGTCTCATGGGCTCGTGGTTCGAGCACTCGAACCTCTACGAGATCATGAAGAACCTGGCCCGCCGCGACTGCACGGTCATCGTGACCACCGACCACGGCTCCATGCTGTGCACCAAGGCGGTGCAGATCCGCGGCAACCGCGACACCAGCAGCAACGTGCGCTACAAGTTCGGGGACAACCTGGGCGTGGACGAGACCAAGGTCATGATGATCAAGGATCCCGAGAAATTCAGGTTGCCGGCCAACACCACCATCGAGAACTACGCCGTGACCACCGAGAACTACTACCTGGTGTATCCGACCAACTATCACGAGTACGAGCGCCTGTACCGGGACAGCTTCCAACACGGGGGAATCAGCCTGCAGGAGATGATGTGTCCCTTCGTCGTCCTGAGGCCGCGGTAGGCTATGCACACGCCGGAGCATGTCCTGCCCGCCGAAGAAGGGTTCCCCTGGTGGATCGCGGCCGAGGGCGAGCAGGCCACCGAGGCCCTGGGTCACAGACTGGGGACCGCCCTGCGGGGGGGCGAGATCGTCCTGCTGTTCGGCCGGCTCGGGGCGGGCAAGACCTGCCTGACGCGGGGGTTGTGCAGGGGGCTGGGGATCAGTGAGGATGTCGTGTCGCCCACCTTCACCCTGGTCAACACCTACCGGGGAAAGCTGGTGGTGCACCACCTGGATTTCTACCGCATCGGCCCGGATGCCCCCCTGGAGGATATCGGCGTCATGGAGATCCTGGACGAGGTGGAGGAAGGAAGAGCTGTCCTGGTGGCGGAATGGCCCGATCCCCTGCTGCCCGAACTTACGGACCTGCAGCCTGTGTACTCCTGGCTGGGTGTGGCGGGGGCGCGGCCGCAGGAGCGCATCTGGCGTCTGAAGGCGGATTCTCAGGCGGCCGACGACATGGCGACGGACCTGGGGTTGCAGAGGGAGAGGGAACGGGATGCTTAACCTGGCCCTGGATACGGCGACGCCCTGGGGGCGGTTCGCCCTGGCCGACGGCGAGCGTCTGCTGGCATACCGGCCCCTGAACATCCAGGGCAGCTACGCGGACGCCCTGTTGCCGGTGATCACCGATATGCTGGACGAAGCCGGTTTTCCCCTGGCGGATCTGGCGGGCATAGGGGTGACACGTGGACCGGGGAGCTTCACCGGCGTGAGGATCGGAGTGGCCACCGTCAAGGCCCTGGCCTATGCCCTGTCGTGCGAACTGGTGGCCGTCACGACCCTGGAGGCCATGGCCGCGGCCCTGCTCCGTGAACATCCCCGGGCGAATGTGGCCGTGCCGGTCCTGGATGCCCGCCGGGGGGAGATCTTCGCCGGAATCTACGAGCGCCGCGGAGGCTGGATCGGCACCCTGGTCGAGGGAGCCGCCGGCAAACCCGACCAGTGGTGGGAGAGGGTCGTCGCCGCGGTTGAGGACCCTGAAGAGCCCGTCTACGGCGGGGAGGGCACCCCCCTGTTGCTGGGCCAGGGCAGGACCCTCAGACCGCAGCTGAGGGCCGTCGGGCAGCCGCGCCTGCGGGCGTGGACCAGCGCCCACCCCCGGACGGCCGAGGCCATGGTCCTGGCCATGGGACAGGGCGATGAGGTGCTGCCGCGAATCCATCCCTTCTCCCTCACACCCCGGTATCTGAGGGTCTCGGACGCGGAGATCAAGAGGAAGATCGATTTGACGCCCCTTGCGCCCCGGGACGGGATCCCCGAGCACGACGGGGACCGGGCGCCCGAATGAACGCGGGGCAGGGGGGCATCACCGTCCGGCCGCCGCGACCGGGAGACCTGGCGGCGGTGGAAAGGATCGAGAACGAGAGTTTCAGCGATCCCTGGTCCAGCGCCTTTCTGGGCGAGGAACTGGCCAACGACGTGCTTCGCCTGTGCCTGGTGGCCGAGGACGCCGACGGGATCTGCGGCTACATCATGGCCTGGAGGGTGGCGGACCAGCTCCACGTGCTGAACATCGCCACCGCTCCGGCACTCCGCCGCCGGGGAGTGGGTTCGTTGCTGCTCAAGGAGGCCTGCCTGCGGGCCTGGGCCGAGGGGTTGGCGGAGATCACCCTGGAAGTCAGGCGCGGCAACAGTGCGGCGCGGCGTTTCTACCGGCACAAGGGATTGCAGGAAACGGGGGTCAGGCCGGGTTACTACGGGGATAACGGCGAGGATGCCCTGATCATGACCGGCCCCCTGGAGGGGTTGTTGAACGCACGCTGACGATTTCTCGGGGTGGGGCCGAGAGCAAAAGGGTTGTCCGAAACGGTCTGGAGGGGCTAATTTGGCGGACACGAACCCGACCGATAACGGGAACGCCCCGGGCGTTCCACCGTCCAAGGAGGACCGCGTGTCCTGGTTGACCCAAGCGGCCAAGGGCATCAAGGCCCTGACAAGTCAGAAATCCGATATCCCGGACAACCTGTGGCGCAAGTGCCCCCACTGTGCGGAGGTCCTGTACCACCGGGAGCTGGACCGCAACCTGTGGGTTTGCGGCGCCTGCGGGCACCACCTGACCTACACCACGGAGCAGTACATCTCGCTGCTCTGCGACGAGGGCTCCTGGCGCGAGACCCACAAGGGGATCACCAGCAAGGACCCCCTGGATTTCAAGGATTCCAAGCGTTACCGCGACCGCATCAAGGCCGCCCGGCACAAGACGGGCAAGGAGGACGCCGTGGTGTGCGGCCGGGCCACAATCGGCCTGATTCCCGTCAGCATGTCCATCCTGGAGTTCTCCTTCCTGGGCGGCAGCATGGGCTCGGTGGTCGGCGAGAAGATCGCCCGCGCCCTGCTGGATTCCCTGCGTCACCGCGAGGCCGCCATCATCCTGAGCCGCAGCGGCGGCGCCCGCATGCAGGAGTCCCTGCTGTCGCTGATGCAGATGGCCAAGACCAGCGCCGTCCTGGCGCGGTTGCGCGCCGAGGGCATACCCTTCATCTCCCTGCTCACCAACCCCACGACCGGGGGCGTGACCGCCAGCTTCGCCACCTTGGGCGACGTGAACATCGCCGAGCCCGGCGCCCTGATCGGGTTCGCCGGACCGCGGGTGATCAAGCAGACCATCGGCGGCGACCTGCCCGAGGGCTTCCAGTCCTCGGAGTTCCTGCTCGAGCACGGCATGCTGGACATCATCAGCGAGCGCAAGGACCTCAAGGACAACCTGGTCCGCGTGCTCAACTGGTTCACCACCGGTCGTGACGTTTCCGTGCGCCGACCCCCGCGGGGATGAGGCCGGTGGACAGGGACAGGGAGGCGACGCCCGGGCGCCAGGCCGGCCCCCTGGCCGGCGAGCCGGGCGTGGGGGTCGATCTGCCGCCTCCTTTTTGCGCCCGCGACGAGGCCACGGCCTGGCTGTTCGCCCTGAACCGCATGGGGATCCGCCCGGGACTGGTCAGGATCAAGGGCCTGCTGGAGGATCTGGGCAATCCCCAGGATCGTCTGCGCACCCTGGTGGTGGCCGGCACCAACGGCAAGGGCAGCACGACGCGGATCCTGGCCCGCCTGCTGCGGTCGGCGGGCTACAAGGTCGCCACCTACACCAGCCCCCACCTGCTGAAGGTCACCGAACGCATCCAGATCGACGAGCAGCCGGTGGACGAGGAGGAATTCTCCGCCCGCGTGAGGGCCGTCAGGCCCCTGGTGGAGAAGCACGCCGCCAGCTGGTTCGAGACGCTGACCGCCCTGGCGGTGCAGATCGCGGCCGACGCCCAGGTGGATTTCCTGTGCTGCGAGACCGGTCTGGGCGGGCGTCTGGACGCCACCAACGCCTTGCCGGCCGAGGCCGTCCTGCTGACGGGCATCGGACTGGACCATCAGCACATCCTGGGAGAGACCCGGGCCGAGATCGCCGCCGAGAAGCTGGGCCTGCTCAAGCCGGGGGTGCCGTTCTTCTGCGCCCTGGACCCCGATCTCAAGCCCCAGGCCTTTGCCGCCGCGGTGCAGGCGGGCACGGGGTGCCGTTTCCTGGATGAGCTGACGCGCATCACCACAGGTGGGCAGGACCGCTCGGGGACCTGGGACCTGGCGCTGAGGGACCGGGTCCTGACCGGCCTGCCCGGCGGCGGGATGCCCTTCCAGCGGCGCAACACGGCCCTGGCCCTGCTGACCCTGGCGGAGCTGGAATCACGACTGGGGCGGACCCTGGTTCCCCATGATCCGGCGACCGCCCTGGGGAATCTTTTTCTCCCGGGGCGGTACCAGCAGATCCTGGCCGGGCCGGACTGGATCATCGACACCGCGCACAACACCCAGGCCTTGACCGCCGTCCTCCAGCGGTACCTCGAACGGCCGGTGGGTGGGCGGCGGATCCTGTTGCTGGGCGGGATGCGGGACAAGACATGGACCGGGGAAGTGGGCGCCCTGGTGCGGCGCATGGACGAGGTCGTCCTGACGCCCATCGGCCTGCCGCGTTCGCGGACCCCGGAGGATCTCAGGCTCCTTGCGGATTCATGGGGAGGGCGGTGGGAGATCGCGACCGGCAGGAGGGAAGCGCTGGCCGGTCTTGCCGGCCGTCTGGAGAAGTCGGATTCGGTGCTGGTCACCGGAAGCGGTTTCCTGGCGGCCGAGGTGCTGCACGGTCTGGGATTCGAGGATCTGGAGGACACGGCCGTGATCCGGCCGGCCCCGGAAGTGCTGGCGGGTTTGAAAGGGAAAGGGAAATGAAGCGACCGGTGCTGGGAGTCGATGTGGGCGGTACACGGGCCAAGTTCGTGGTCCTGGACCACGAGGGCATGGTGGTGCAGACCGGCGATGTAGCCTCGGATCCCGAAAGCCCCGAGAATACGCTGGGTACCGTGGCCGCCGCCCTGGACCCCTCCCTCTGGCAGCAGGATGCCGCCGGTTCCCCGGCTTACCTCCTGTCCGGCGTGGGTCTGGCCTGCGCGGGCATCGTGGATCCGGAGCGGGGATGGCTGGGACGGTCCCCCAACCTCCGGGGCTGGGAGAATTCCGACCTGTTCGCCGCGGTGGGCAAGGTGTTCGGCAACGTGGACCGCGCCGTGGCCAACGACGTCAACAGCGCCCTGTACGGCGAATCCAGGCGGGGCGCCGGGCGTGGGTGCCGTGACCTGGTCATGATCGCCCTGGGCACGGGCGTCGGCGGCGGCGTCATCCTGCAGGGCCGACTCGTGATCGGGGCCCATTGCGGGGCCGGGGAGATCGGTCACATGGTGCTCGATCCGGCGGGGCCGGTCTGCACCTGCGGCAACCGTGGCTGCCTGGAGGCCTACGCCGGCAGCGTGGGCCTGCTGAAGGCCGCCCGCCTGGCGGCCGGAGAGAAGGAGGCCGGCCGGTTGAGGAGCCTGCTGGACGGCCGGGGTGCGACCCTGACCACGCGCGACCTGGCGCTGCTGGCCGAATCCGGGGACCGGGCGGCCTGTGAACTGTTCGCCGCGGCGGGACGCCGTCTGGGCCAGGCCGTGGGCAACCTGATCAACGTGTTGGACCCCGAACGGGTGATCATCGGCGGCGGTGTGGCGGGAGCGGGCGACTTGATCCTGGAACCATGCCGCCGGGTCGCCTCCGGCATCGTGCTGGCCGTCGAGGCCAAGGAGGTGCCCGTCGTGCCGGCCGAACTGGGAACCGGGGCCGCGGCCCTGGGGGCGGCCCTGATGGTGGCGACCGGGGAGAACGACCCTTGAGATGCGGCCCCGGCAATTCCCGCAGCGGCAGAAGGGAGTTTTCCCGCCTGGTCCTGGCTCCGGCCATTGTGCTGGCGATGCTCGCGGCCACGGGCACGCTGCCGGCGGCGGGATCCGGGGTCGGGGAGAGGCAACCGGCCCGGGAGACTTCCAAGGTCAGCTCGGACAAGCTCATCGAGAAGAAGGTCAACGGACGCAAGGTCCGTTTCCTGTACGGAAACGTCTTCATCGATCGAGACACCCTGACCGCGGCCGCGGACACCGCCGAAGAACATGTGGACGACAACTACTACCTGCTGCTGGGACGGGTCACCCTGACCAGCAACACGACCGTCCTGCACTGCCGCCGGGCTCTGTACAGGAAGGCGACCGGCGCGGCCGATTTCAGCGGCGACGTTCGACTGGTCGACGGCGGCATGACCGGCACGAGTCTGCGCGGTGAGATGCGGGGCAACGGCCGCTTCATCCGGCTCATCGACCGGGCGCGCATGGTCGACGAGGAATTCACCGTCTACGGCGACACCATCTATCGCGACCGCCGCACGGGGCTGGGCATGGCCATGGGGCACGTGCGGATCGAGAAGAATCCGCCCGCGGCCGCCGATTCCGCAGCGGTTTCCGACAGCACCGCGGCCGCCGATTCGGTCTGGACCCTGGAATGCCGGCGCGCGGTTTTCCAGGCCAACGGGCAGGACAGCGACTTCTTCGGGGATGTGAGACTGGTCGACGGGGACCTGATCGGCACCGGGGGACTGGCCCAGGCCCGCGATGGGGGAGATCTCTTCTACCTGATGCAGGACGCCCTGCTGGTGACGCCCGACTATTCCATCAGGGCCGACACCATCTCGCGCAACACGCTCACGGGTCTGGGGGAGGCCACCGGCCACGTCCGGATCGTCGAGCCCGGCGCCCGCAACCTGGTGATCGGTGAGCACGCCGTTTTCGACCGGGAGGCCGGCACCGCCCTGGTGGACAGCCTGCCGGAGCTGACCAGCCGGGAGGAAGCCAGCGGCCCGTTGACCAGCCGCTCGGGGTGGATGCGGTTCTACCGCGACCAGGACAAGGTGGTCATGGTCGATTCGGTCCGGATCCGCCAGGAGGACACCACGGCGAGGGCCGATACGGCGGTGGCCTACGGCCGGGAACGCATGGTCCTGACGGGCAACCCCGAAGTCCTGATCGGGAACCGGAACAGGCTCCTGGGAACTCGCATCGAGTTCCAGTACGAGCACGGGGATCTGCGCACCATGAGTCTGCAGGGCGACGCCCGCCTGGAGGACTCGACGCCCGACAGTCTGGCCGCCATCTACCGCGGCCTGCCGCCCCTGGATGTGCTGGCCGGAGACACGATCAACATCGATTTCGAGGAGGGGGAGATCCGGCGCACGGTGGTCGTCGGCGGGGCGACCAGCCATTACACGCCCCTGGACATTACCGATGAGATCGCCACCAACGACGTGGCCGGCGACACCATCATCATCCACTTCCGGGCCGACCGGGTGCGGAAGGTGGATGTGTACGGCGGGGTGTCCGGGACCTACAGGTTCGCCAAGATCGCCGACATGAAGAGGCACGCCGGACGACCCGCCGCCGCGGATTCCCTGGCGGCGGCCGATACCGCCACGGTCAGCGTCCCCTTCGATTCCACGGCGACCGCCGCCGTCGATTCCCTGGCCGCGGCCCGGGCCGATACCCTTGATCCCGGCCAGTACGATTTCACCGGCGCGGTGCAGGACGTCGACTACAAGGGCGACAAGGTCGTGTTCAAGCTGGACGACGAGACCATGGAGATCACCGGCAGCGGCGAGCTGGATTACGGGACCATGAAGCACACCGCCGGGCACATCATCCTCAACACCACCTCGCGCGATCTGTACTCCGAGGACCAGCCCTACCTCAAGGACGGCGACGCGGTGGTGGGCGACCTGATGGGGTACAACTTCAAGTACAAGACCGGGGCGGTACGCAACGGCGTGACGTCCATGGACGGCTACTACTACGTGGGCGATTCCATCCGGCGCTATCCCGACGGCACCATGAAGATCAAGGGCGGCAAGATGACCTCCTGCGACAGGACCGTGCCCCATTACCATTTCTGGTCCAACAACATGATGATCCGCCAGGGCGACAAGGTGGTGGCGGCGCCCATCGTGCTGAAGATCGGGCACGTGCCCGTGTTCGCCCTGCCGTTCTACTTCAAGAGTCTCAAGAGCGGGCGCCGGTCCGGCATCCTGTTCCCGTCCTTCGACTTCGGATGGTCGTCGCGCGAGGGCAGATACATCCGCGATTTCGGCTACTACTGGGCCACCAACCAGTACATGGACTTCATCTTCGAGGGGGACTACAACGAGCACCAGGATTTCTCCTACCGGATATCCAACCGCTACGTCAAACGCTACAGCTTCAACGGCACGGTGGACTATTCGCGCCAGATCGGTCTGCGGGGCGACGGTGATTCCCGCGAGTGGCAACTGCACTGGAGCCACAACCAGCCGACCCTGTTCGACGACTACAAGCTGCGGGCGGACGTGCGCATGTCCAGCCGTTCGCTCAGCAACAACGACCTGACCAGCTCCGTGCGCAGGGACATCGTCAGCGGCCAGATGAAGTCCACGCTGTACCTGAGCCGCAACTGGGATTTTCTGAGCGCTAGCCTGAACGCCAATCGCGACGGGCGGGTCAACGCCGAGGACGACGACCCGGCCACGGACAACCTCGTGTACAGCATGACCCTGCCTTCGCTGTCGCTGAATTTCCGTCAGTTCACCCTCATGGGGCCCCCGCGCGGAGGGCGGAAGGGTGGGTTCTGGGGCAACCTCCTGCGCAATACCTACATCCAGCATTCCTATACCCTCAGCTCGGACAAGAAGGTTTACGAGCTGAAGGACACCACGAAGTACCACGTCAACGGCAAGGGCTCGGTAAGCCTGCGGCCTCCGCGCGTGGGCATCTTCAACGTGAGCTTCAGCGCCAATGCGGGCCAGGACTGGACGCGTGAGACGACGGAGGGCCGGACGTGGGTCGCCGATTCCGATACCACGGGCCACTTCGAGGATCTTTACGAGCGGACGGAGGATACGCGTCCCAACCTGAGTTTCAGTTCCAACATAGGCACGACCCTCTACGGCCTGTTTCCGGTCAGAATGGGTCGGCTCAGAGCCATGAGACATACCACCAAGCTCACCGCTTCCTGGAGGCTCACACCCACCATCAGCGGCAAGCAGCGTCGCAGCACGAGCATCGCCCTGGGCTGGAGCAACCGGCTGGATTTGAAGTACGCCGCGGGCGCCGATTCCACCGCCAAGATCAAGAAACTGGACGGTTTCATCGACTGGAACCTCACGACGAACTACAACCCCGACAAGGAACCCGGCCAGCGCTGGTCGGACATCAACAGCAGCCTCAGCATCAAGCCGGGTCAGAGTCGATACCTGCAGCTGAAGGTGAGCAACACCATCGACCCCCGGAGTCTGTCGCTGAA
>Ga0164318_10003282_pt1 | contig 15280 bp, 12 predicted proteins | sample GuaBasSedimGuay9_FD_113734 | JGI IMG/M metagenome (GOLD analysis project Ga0164318, IMG submission 113734) | Subseafloor sediment microbial communities from Guaymas Basin, Gulf of California, Mexico - Guay9, Core 4571-4, 0-3 cm | ecosystem: Environmental > Aquatic > Marine > Hydrothermal vents...
ATACTGGGGGGCAGGGTTGAACTGCCGACCTCCTGATCCACAATCAGGCGCTCTAACCAACTGAGCTACCCCAGCTTGTACACCAATAGTATAGTTTCTACAGAATAAGTCAAGATAATTACAAACTGAACCGTTGCAAAGGTAAGCAAGATTTCCGCTTTTTAGCGCTCTCGGAATCGATATGTCGAAAGTGACTGAGTGTCAAATCCTCTTAGATCGCAACTAAGTGGATAATACCAGCGACGATAAGGATAACAACAATAATCGGAATAAAGATACCCATAAGCCCAAAGGCAATGCCAAAGACTGCCCCAAAAGCTGCGCCAACTAACCCAATTATACCACCAATCAAACCGCCAATAAGACCGATGATACCACCAACAAGTCCCAGCAACATTCCAAACCCTCCGGAACCCAAGAGACCGAGGGCGATAAAAATTAGAAAAATAACTGCTATGGCTTTAAGCATTTCCAATTTCCTCCAACTAACCTTACGTATTCTACAGCTCGGGGTTTCATCTGTTCTATAAATACATACTGATTTATCAGTAATTTATTCAGTCTGATTGAGCAAGAGAAAATTGTCACATCGTTTCTATCTTGCGGTTTTTCTATTGTATTACCATACTGGGAAAAAGAATTTCATGGAGAAATTGTGGCAGGACTCGACAATAACTTCAGTAGTAATAATGACCAGTTCGTTTCAAGGCGGATGCGCATGGTTGATCAACAATTAGCTCGGCGAGACATACGTGACAATGCTGTGCTCGCAGCCATGCGTGCTGTTCCCCGTCATTTGTTTGTTCCGAAAAAACAGCGTGATGAAGCCTACCATGATGGTCCTTTATCTATTGGTCGTGGCCAGACTATTTCGCAACCGTATATAGTAGCGTCAATGACAGAACATCTGGAACTGACCGCCGATAGTAAAGTCCTTGAAATAGGCACCGGTTGCGGATACCAGACAGCGGTGCTGCTTGAAATCACAGAGTATGTTTTTTCGGTTGAGCGTATAGAGTCACTTTTCGATAACGCAAGGAAAAGACTTAACAAGCTGGGCTACTCAAAAGTGCAGATGAAGCTTGATGATGGTTCCAATGGTTGGCCTGAAGAAGCGCCCTTTGATGCTATCATTGTCACTGCCGCTGCCCCGCATGTCCCGCAGACGCTGGTGGATCAACTGGCCGATAGTGGACGGATGGTCATACCGGTTGAAAAAGGAACCTCCGGTCGCCAGGAACTTATCAAGCTGGTTAAGACATCGGAAGGCATAACTGAGCGTAGTCTGTACGAAGTACGCTTTGTCCCTCTTATGGGTGAGATTGAGAAGTGAGGGACAGTGGCCGCCATTTATAGAACGGTAGGTCAAGCGGCCCGCCGCTTGATTGTAAGGCTGACATATAAGGTTGCTACTGTTAATCTACAGGACTGACATTTATTCTATATTGTCATTCCTGCAGAACTAATCATATTGATCAACAAATTACTGGATATTCCTACTTTCGCGGGGATGACATGTATGTTAGCAAAGAAGCATGAAAGAGCGCTTTTTCAACAGCCGGCTAATACCTGAACATCAATTCAGTCCGGAGCCAGGTGTAGCTGTCGGCGGAACGAAAGTAATAGTTGCCGGGCAGAAAACTTTCCCAGAGCACATGCCCTGACCAGTACTTGTTGAACTTATAAGACAACTTTCCAATAAATAAATCCCCCCGCGTCCTGCCGTTACCTCCAAGGAAGTCTGATTCATCATCCGACCTATTCGGAGCTGTGAGATGATGATAGCCGATGTATAAGTCAATGTCAGAAGCAAACCTGAATTGCACCTCTGAGTAAAATGAAAAAATATTTGTCCAGTAGGCTACTTTATCTTCCTTAATCTGAGTATAGATATATGACTCGCTCCACTTTGGCCAGCGTGCGAAAACCGGATCCCAACCTTCCCATTGGCAAGTTTTCGGATCATCACCGCTAAGATAGACAATGCCGGAAGTCAGAGAATATGGGATATACTTGTGACTCTTACTCCAGGTTGGTTTGAAACGCAGGTATGTATATCCTCCAAAAGCTGAGCGGTTGTTATCATTTTGCGATCCAAACTGGTGCGCAAACTCAATAGCATAATCGAGATTATTGATTACAGGATGCTTTAATCGAGTGCCGATAGTATTGATTCCCGATTGAATCGATACGACGCTATTACTGTCAAGATTCTTGCGAATATAATAAGCGTCAATCTCAGTTTTGTTTAACTTTCCTGTGTAATATACACAGATTCCTTCTTCCGGTTGTTCAACCAATTTCTTGTCCTGATCATGGATAACAGGCAGCCAATCATCGGTTTCCTTCTGGTAAGAATAGAAGGCAGTAATTTTGTGTTTGGGACTTATAGTCCAATCGATTTTAATCGCATTGAAATATACCGAGCGCGAACCGTCAAGGGGGGTTCCATCCATGACAGCAAACCTTTCGCCCAACATTATATTCTGACGGCCAATCGTAAGGGCAATAGGATATTCAAACGGGTCAGCTAACCTGATATAAGCCTGGTCAACGATTATCTCGTTAAAGCTTAACTTCTTATCCTCCGGGACAAAATAATACCGAAACTCATTTGTCAGCTTAAGACATATTTCGGTCTTACTCGATGGCAACCACTGACCTTTAAGAAAAGTTCTGTGCCTTGTAAATGTTGTGGCTGCGTGTGCTGTATCTGCCAGACTGATGGCATTATCCCATGACACAAAGCGAAAACGTTCAGAAAACTCTACCGAGAAACGGTTATTGATTTGTTTACAAAACGATCCAGGACTTACGAATAAACATATTAGTAATATGAACAACGATGATTTTATCAACATGATTCTTCGATTAGTAGTCATTATTTCTCATGCTTGATTTGGTGTTAAAAGGCTGACAATTGGATTAAGCGCCAGCGATACGATCATACCGATTGTACCAGCTTGAGGTGAGGGCATCCCTTGTGCATATAGAACGGTGCATGTCGCCAGTCCAATTACGGAAGATGATATAGCCCCCATTTTATTCATACGTTTCGTAAACAACCCCCAAATAAAGGGCCCGAGAAAAACCGCCCCGATAGCTCCCCATGATATTCCAAGTATGCTGACTATAGTCGATGGGCGGAAATAGGCAAGTATAACCGCCAGCATAACAATAATAGCGCTGGAAAATCTCATGAGCATTGTAAGGCGTTGGTCTGATACGTCTCGCTTGATGAATCCGGCATAGACATCTTTGGCAATAGATGAACTTGAGATCAGCACCAATGCCGCAAGAGTAGACATTGATGCCGAGAGAATCAGAAGAAGAATAACAACAGACAGACCTTCAGGGATGATATTCGTCAACAATTCCGGCATGAGGGCATCAAAGACAGGTTTGCTGTTACTGAAGGCTCCTGGTGTATTTCCCGGACTGAGAAAAAAGCGAGTAGTCGCTCCCGTGAAATATCCAATACCTGTTATTATCAGGGCAAAGATACTGGAGGCAACCATACCGATGCGAATGGACTTTTTGTCTTTGATGGCATAGAATTTCTGAACCAGTTGTGGCATGGCCATAGGCGCCACGCTGGTTAGAAATACAAGGCTGAAAAGCGGCCACCATCCGGGAGGGCCGACCATCGACACAAGTTTTGGATCAATCGCTGAGAGACCGCTGCTGATATTGGCCAGACCATGACCTTTATCGAGCACACTTGCTAGAAGGACTGACACACCAACGAGCATGATTACGCCGAATACCATATCAATTATTGTTATTGATTTATAACCGCCCAGAACAAGGTATATGGCGGTAAAGCCACCCATCAAAATCAGCGCAACAGTGTAATCAATTCCGAATGTTGAACGGAAAAGATACGAAAGTCCCATAAATACAGCAGCGCTATATGGTATAAAAAAGATAAATATGCATACTGATGAAAACAGTTTCAAAAATGGGCTGTTGTAACGCTTATCCAAAAATTCAGCCATTGTGGAAACATTGTATTCCACCGACATTTTTTTTATTCGATAGCCCATGAACCACCAAACGCCAAGAACACCTATAAGAGTGTTGCCAAGAGCTATCCACAAACTGGAGTAACCGAAACCCCATCCGATTTTCCCCGCGAATCCAATGAAAAGCACTGCGGAAAAATAAGCGGTACCGTAGGTGAAAGCCGTCATCCAAGCACCGACTTGTCCCCCACCGAGAAAGAAATCAGAGAACGAACGTGCTTTCCTGAATCCGGCTATTCCAACAGCTACAATTATTAAAGCGTAAATTGCGATGACTATCACTTTGAGGGACATATTTATTCTCTTCTACAAGACGGATGTTATTTTCTATCAATGTGCATCTTACAAAAAATTACACCCGAATGCAAATTGGAATATCTGTCCTCTAATAGATTATCGCGTGGGTTGATAATCTCTGCCACCGGCAGAGTTATGGCTTATCCTCAACTGAAACCGGAGCTACTACAACTACCAGTAGAGTAAGAGTCCCCACAACCGGAGGCAATCCCTTTTGATGATATCAATGATACCATCCTTGTGACATCCTCCGATTTGCACTTGGGGCAAGGAGGTTTTTCATCGTTTCCCAGAACTAACTCTTCGAACTGTTCATAGCAAGTAAGACATTTATATTTATATAATGGCATCTTTCACCTCAAAATTATTCCGCTACTGACATAACCGTCTCAATTCCCACCTCTACTACTGCAGGAAGTACAGATTTTACATCAACGATTATATCAAGTCAATATTAATATTGATTCCTTAAAGTCCAAATCCAAGTATTTCACCAGTTATTGTAAATCTGAGCATCTGTTTTTTCAATAGTCCATTCATTTCGTCTCATCTATAAGATATTTTATAGCTCTATCTTCTCCCAATTGGATATGTTCGCCGTTTTAAAAAAAATTCAAACTATTCAGAGATAATTTCAAAACTTGTGGTTACTTTGGTCTCTTTCTCAACTGTCTGGCTGACTGAGCAGTATTTACTTTCGGATAACTCGATAGCTTTAGCCAGGGCTTTTTCATCAATATTGTTGCCTTTGGCAATGAATTTAATCTCAACTGTATGGAATGGTTTGGGATATTCATCCTGATGATGAGCCTTGACTTCAACGGCTAACCCTGATAGGAGCTGACGTTTTTGTTCCATGATTCGAACAACGTCGATTCCTGTACAACCGGCAATGCCAAAAAACATCAGCTCTGTTGGCGCATACCCAGCCTCCTCACCTCCGGCTTTCTTGGTGCCATCAGTGACAATCGTGTGACCATACACACTGGTGCCTTCAAATTTCAACCCGCCCTTCCAATTCATTTTCACAGACAGCATATAATCAATCCTTTCATCGATCTGATTAAACCACCTCAAGCAGGTGAATAACAATTACAACACATACAAGCCGTATTTGTTCTCGTGTGATTATATAATAATCTGAGAGTTAGGTACAGTTATTGGTTGGATACTAAACATTTTACTGCTCGTTTATTGATGAAATTGACAGGTGGGACTAATAAGCTGTTGAGTGTTTGATCTAACAGAAGATATTGACGAGCAAATAGTCACCTGTTCCAATCTGATATTTTTGCTTTCTCTTGGTTGGTTTTATTCATATTAATGATTGTATGAAAAGATATTTCAGGACAGCGCGCATCAGGAGCATACGCGCAAAGCAAGATACCCCGCGATATTTATCGCAATCCACAGGAGCACATCATGACCAACGGTTCAAGCCCTGTCTATTATAAGAATCCTGGGTTAGCTGCCATTCTTTCTTTTTTCTATATGGGCTTGGGGCAAATCTATAACGGCCAGATTGGCAAAGGTGTGGCGTTTATTGTCATGTACACTATCTCAGCTTTCCTGATTATTATTCTGATCGGCCTTATTACAACTCCAATTTTGTGGATTTATGGCATGTATGACGCTTATAAATCAGCGGAAAAGATCAATATAGATATATCGCGTCATCACGGTTCCGGCGGTCCAGTCTAAATCTACCTTGGATAGATGATGCTTTGGTGTTGTCTCTCTTGATCGAATTGCGATCAAGTTTTATTCTGGAATTACACATATTCATTTTACTTTTGTCATCTTACAATATATCATTTTGTACTATGTTAATGTGGCTACCAAGCAATCAAGGTGGCGATTGGAAACGAAGATATGTCTATCGAGGTGACCGTGATTGGAATAATTGATGAATACGAGATCAAGTCGGAGTATTACTCTGGTGATCTCGATTCGGAACGCGTAACTTTTAAGAAAGCTCTGCGATGAGTATTATCAAACTTGCCATGCGGTACCTTCGATGGTACCACGTAGTCGGACTGTTGTTAGGTTTAACTGGGCTTATAGGGGTTTATTGGTGGCTTCGGGAACACGACCGAGCCAACCATTTGGGTTGGGACGACACCACTGATCTGGAAGAATCAGAGATCTAACAAGGTGGATTAGCTGAATTGTAGATATCTGCTCACAGAAAAGGTACGTGCCACCAGCAGTTAATTATTCTGACTTCATCAAGCGTTTACAAGTTAATGGGTTAACCAATACTGAGAGAGTGGGCAAGTGCCAGCTTTTCCGTTTGACAATCAAAGGTATATTGTTTACGATTACGCGACCTGTTTCAAGATGCTTCCACTGTTAAGGAAGTAATGTCTAAAGATGGATAGATTTGTTTATAACATATTGAGGTAACAAAGATGAAAAACATTTTGGTAACAGGAGCAGTCGGACAAATAGGGTCTGAGCTGACAATGGAATTACGCAAAAGGTACGGCAATGACAACGTTGTAGCTGGAGGAAGAAAAACTAAACCAAGTGAAAAACTGCTGAATTCAGGGCCATTTGAAGTAGTTGACTGTACGGATATCAATGTTGTTAAAGATACTGTTAAGAAATATAAAATAGATACAATTTTTCATCTGGCTGCTATACTCTCTGCGGTAGCAGAAGCTAATCCGCAACTTGCCTGGGATGTGAATATCAACGGACTCTACAATGTTCTGGAGGTGGCACGCGAGAATAAATGTGCTGTTTTTGTCCCAAGTTCAATTGGCGCTTTCGGTCTGTCCACTCCTTTGGATAACACGCCTCAGGATACTATTCAGCGCCCTAATACTATGTATGGTGTGACCAAGGTCGCAGGGGAACTACTCTGTGATTACTATCACAAAAGATTTGATGTCGATACGCGCGGAGTTCGCTACCCAGGAATCATCTCCAATGAAACTTTACCGGGGGGCGGTACCACAGACTACGCAGTAGAAATATACTATGAAGCCATCAAGCATAAGAAATACACATGTAATCTTGGCGCCGGAACATTTCTGGATATGATGTATATGCCGGATGCTATCAACGCTGCTATTGATTTAATGGAAGCAGATGGAGGAAAATTAAAACACAGAAATGCATTCAATGTTACCGCCATGAGTTTTGACCCGGAAATCATCGCTGCTGAAATCAAAAAAACAATACCGGAATTCACAATAGATTACGATGTAGACCCCGTAAAGCAAGAAATTGCAAATAGCTGGCCCAATAATATGGATGATTCCGCAGCCAGAGAAGAATGGGGATGGAAACCCGAATACACACTCCCCGAAATGACAAAGGATATGATTGAGGTTCTTTCGAAAAAACTCGAGCAGAAATAAATAGACCGTAAAACTCAAAATAGTAACTCTAAAAGATAGTTTCAAGGAGCAGTAATGCCAGTAACAAACTTAAATAGCGCCTTAGGGCAGGCCTTAGATGAACTTAAAGCAAAAGGCACCACAAAAGGCAAAGAGATGGTCATCACCGGTGTGAAGCGGCCGGAAGGTAAGAATGGACCTCGCTACTTTATCGAAGGTAAAGGAGACAAGGGATTTATCAAGATGAACGCGAATTCTTATCTTGGGATGTCCCTTCGTGAAGATGTCATCGAAGCAGAGGAAAAAGCTGCAAAGGAGTTCGGCGCTGGACCGGGAGCAGTTCGATTTATAAGTGGTACCTACGAGTCACATATTAAGCTGGAAAAGAAATTGGCAAGCTTTCTTAACCGGGAAGCAGCCATGCTTTTCAGCTCAGCTTATGTGACAAGCATGGGTGTTATAGTACCATTGACGACAAGTGAAACGGTTTTAGTAAGCGATGAATTGAATCATAATTGCATTATTCAGTCTATGAGATTGTCTAGGCCAGCAGCCAAGGCGATATACAAACACAATGATATGGCGGACTTTGAGGCCAAGCTGAAAGAGAGCATTGGTAAAGGAAAGAGAGCCCTGGTTGTTTCAGACGGCATTTTCAGCATGAGAGGTGATAACGCTCCTCTTGACAAGTTAGTTGAGATATGTAAGAAATATGACTCTCAGTTTGAAGAAGGCGTCATATCTATTGTGGATGATTCTCATGGTATTGGCGCTTTTGGGAAAACCGGGAAAGGAAGTGAAGAGTACTGCAATACCAAAGTTGATATTCTTATAGGCACCTTAGGTAAAGCATTCGGTATCAACGGAGGCTTTGTAGTAGCCTCATCGACTATTGTCGAGTATCTGCGTGAAACAGCCCCGATGTATATCTACTCGAATCCTATAACCGTTTCAGAAGCATCTGCCGCAATGAAAGCAGTTGAAATTCTTGATAGCCCGGAAGGTCTCAAGATACTGGAACATCTTGGAAAAATGACCAGGAAGTTTGAAAACGGACTTAAAGACCTTGGTTATGAAACCATAGAAGGTCCCCATCCCGTGGTACCGTTAATGGTTCGGGACACACCAAAAACAAGCGAACTCGTAAAGTATCTGACGGAACACGGCGTATTGGGTACCGGCTTGAATTTCCCTGTTGTTCCAAAAGGTGATGAAGAGATAAGGTTCCAGGTCTGCGCCGACCATACCGAATCTGATATTGACTATGTTATCGGAGTGCTGAAGGAGTATAAAGAGACACATTAACAATCTAAGGAAATTTAATTCAATTTTGAATATGTTCTGTTCAAAATAGTCCAGTTGGATTGGTATAGAAAGCTCGAAGATCGGGATTATTGGGGGATTTCTATGAGCTGGTTACGTGGTACGCTACTGACAGTAGCAATGCTTGTTGTGATAACGAGTACGGCACTGGGCGCGTCGGGTAATTTTAAGACAAGTGACTACATTCCGGAGAAGTTCACTGATTTTCAGTGGAAATTAAACGGGTCTGCCAAACTGTCCAGCAGTGATGACAACAGTACTACGGATGAAGCTGACCCAGCTCCAGGAGTTGCCTACGATATGACAGAGCGAGTCTCTGATAGTGATTCAAAAAATGCCAGTCTTGGTTCCTCAATGTACTACCGTTATGAAACTGTGCAGCGCTTTCTCAAGACTGGATGTAGTCTCTCTCTTCGGTATGGGCGATCATCTTCACAACGCTCTTTATCATCTTCCACACCGATGAAAGTGGAGAAAGTTGAAACGGATTACTCTTACAGTTCCTTTAATGGCGAGTTTTCATCGGGAGTTGAGGCTGGACAGTATATCATAAGAGATTTCTTTGTCTCTACAGGTGTTGATCTGCATTATGGTTATGGCGAAACTCCAAACTATCGCAACGACACCTATGACTATTACCGTTATCTCTCCGGAGACTATTATCGTGAAAGAGAGACAGTCGGTTATTGGGAGCGTAAATCAGACGATCGGACGATAGACATCAAGTTTGAGATTACTCCGGGATGGGGTCGTTTATACGAAGGAAGGTACGCTTCGACCGCTCTGTACATGATAGAGGAGCTTCGCAATGAGGGACTCCTTAATGGTAATGTCTCAAGGGAGCATATGCTCGCCCTGTGCGATATCATCTATCAGTATAGACTTAAACATTGTGTCGATATGCGCTTACATCGAATTGAGGCTCTCAACGCAGTCCTGTCATTCCTTAATGACAAGGGATACACTCCGGAGATGGGTCCGTATGGGGCTATCTGTTAGTGCAGGATGTATGGGATTATTTCCCTAAAACCAGTCGTAAGTTTGGACATCAGGTAAGGATTGGCGTTAGTACTCGATATGCCTATGTCTCTCATCATCTGTCAATAACAGAGCGAAGTGATTTTCTTTATGTCCAGTACCATTATGACAGCACTGAGGTCATTGATACCATCAGAGTAGAGCATTCGAATGAATACCGCTACGAATATCAGAAATACGACGAGTTCGATACCTACCTGACTGCCTCGATAGTGTACTGTGTCCCTCTAAGGCGTCAGTGGCAGATCGACTTGTCCACTGTCGGGAATTATTATCTTTATTCTAAGCGTACTAACGAGCAAAATCCTACTGATGGTGTTGATACAACCTCCGAGGTCAGTCGAGAGGATAATGATAGCTACGAATTGTCTGTTTCAGGTGCGGTACGATATATTCTCGACTCTCGAACTTCTCTATCTGCGAATATTGGATATTTCTATAATCAGGGAGGCTTAGGGAAATCACGTACAAGAAGAGTAAATCCCTGGCACTATATCGGGAGGGAACAACTTCCACCCGCAGAGTATGGACAGTTCGATATTTCGACCCAGTTGACCTATCGTCTGTCAATTCCGACTACTTTGTATGCTAATTTGCAGTACTATCGGAATTACAGAGATAGTGATGATCAAAACGTCGTAAGCAGTAGCAATATGAGCGGATATTCTCTGTCTGTATCGCTGTCTCATAATATATTCTGATTACCGGGGGCAGCCAGAATATTCTTGCTACCATTATTGTTCAGTATGATTATGAGTTGGCGGTGTGCTTTTAAGGTGGGAAATCGCATAAAAAAGGCCGGACAAAGCCGGCCCATGATCAGCCTTTTTTAATCCGCTGACCTGATGTCGTTCAAGGTTGCTGACCTCTTGAGTATAACTACATCAAACCGCGTGCCGGCAAGATTATCTATTATGTCGCAAGAACTTATGATTATACGGTAACGGTCTGAATGTGGGCAAAACTCTATAGTTATAGGCAATATTCCACTGTTTCCCCTGATGAAAATCATGGCACATCAGTATCATTGCAGTTCATTCAAAGCAATTTCAAACCACTACTTTTTTAACATTACCATATTCTCCTCTATTGTTTCAAACTTGATTCTGTCGAAAAACAATAATAGGTTAATTTTAAAGTACAATTAATTTATCTTTTCGAAAGGTACAAGCCATGTCTGATTTTCAGTATATCCATGCCAGGCAGATTCTTGACAGCCGTGGGACACCCACCATCGAAGTTGATGTTATCCTCACTGATGGTTCCCTGGGCCGAGCAGCGGTACCTTCGGGAGCATCAACCGGTGCTCATGAAGCAGTAGAACTCCGCGATGGAGACAAGAATTTCTTTTTTGGCAAAGGTGTTACCAAAGCGGTAGCCAATGTAAATGAAAAAATTGGTCCTGCCTTGATGAACGATGATATCGACCCATTTGATCAGGTCGAACTTGACAACTACCTGATAAATCTTGACGGCACCGACAACAAGAGTAAACTAGGCGCCAACGCTACCTTGGGGGTATCATTGGCAACTGTTAAAGCGGCTGCGGAATCACGCGGACGATTTTTATATGAGTACATCGGGGGCTGCAACTGCAAAACTCTTCCTGTACCCATGATGAATATTCTCAACGGCGGCAAGCATGCTGACAACAATGTCGATCTTCAAGAGTTCATGATTATGCCGGTCGGAGCCGAGAATTTCAGGCAAGCGTTGCAAATGGGAGTTGAGATATTTGGGCATCTTAAGAAAGTGTTGTCCGCCAAAGGGTATAACACATCTGTTGGTGACGAAGGCGGTTTTGCTCCGGATCTAAAGTCTAACGAAGAGGCGCTGGAAGTTATCATGGAAGCGATTGATAAATCAGCTTACAAACCCGGTAGCCAGATAAGAATCGCCATTGATCCGGCGTCGACAGAATTCTATGATGCCGACACAAAGAAGTATATCCTGGCTGCTGAAGGAAAAAAGCTATCTTCTTCAGAGTTAATAAAGTTCTATGTTAATCTCTGCAATAACTACCCAATTATCTCTGTTGAAGATGGCTTAGCCGAAGATGACTGGGAAGGCTGGGCGGAGATGACTGCCGAAATGGGAGATAAAATACAGATAGTCGGGGATGATCTGTTTGTTACCAACCCCCAACGGCTGGCTCGCGGCATTGAAGAAAAAAGCGCAAATTCAATCCTAATCAAGCTGAACCAGATAGGTACTCTGACCGAAACCCTTGATACTATCAGTATGGCACACAAAGCCGGGCTCACAACGATTGTGTCACATCGTTCCGGCGAGACTGAAGATGCTACCATAGCCGATGTAGTGGTAGCTTCCAGCGCGGGACAAATAAAGACCGGTTCACTCTGTCGAACAGACCGGATTGCCAAGTACAATCAATTGTTGCGCATAGAGGAACAGATTGGTTCTGTAGCGATCTATCCAGGCATGAAAGCATTTGGTAACCTGCTAAGATGAACTGAGACCAAGATTACTGGTACACGAAGCACATATTGGGGTCGGATATTTTTATTTTAATCCTGCCCCATTTTTTATGTATTGAATCACATAAAACCTATTACAAGTGTCGCTATTGTAATCGTTTCCGCAAGCAGGTATAGTTTATTTTTCAAATAATGGACGTATGAGTCTGTGATTTTATTGTAGGTTTCTTTTTGTCTGCTTTGTTCTTAGATCAAAAATACACCGAAAAAACACGAGTTACTTCTGAATATTGAGGCAGTTGTGCAGCTTCTGTACAATTATGTGTTCAACTCCGGTGTTAGCTGGCTAATGCCTTGACAAAATCAAATATTCACTTAGATTGAACTCATTAGGATACAAGCCCTTTAATGACGATTGCAGTGTAGGGTGTTGTCGTCAAAACTGACGGGGTTATAAACAATGACTCTTTTTTCTGAATTTACTTTTTCCAATTGTTGTTATCTGCGATTGATCGTACCTGTAGCTGCAATTCTCGTGCTCTTATTGGGTACAAACGGAGTTGTTCTGGGGCAGGACTATGAGCGGAAATGGGATAATTTCGAGTCACAACAAGACCTCGGCCCAGCATCCACCAAGAGCAAAACTTCTATGGCGGCGTTTGGCAATGATGTATTTCCCTTAGCTTGTGGCGAACGTCCCTCAACCGACCAATCCAATTACGATGTCCTGATGTATGACATCTTTCTAAAAATAACCAAATCAGATCCTGGCTTTATCGCAGGGCGTGTAACCTGTTTGGCTAAGATTGTTGAAGCCAACACTGAAACCATAGAAATAGATCTGGCTGAGAACATGACAGTGGATTCGGTCTATTCACCTGAGGGCAGGTTAGATTCCGAACGTGATGGTGAGGTCATTGTCGTGACCCTGGATGGTAAACACAATGAGGGTGACACTATTTCTGTCACGACATTTTATCGAGGCAGACCCATATTCTGCGGTCTGCAAGGTTATGATGCTGACATTGATAAATTTCGCACTATCAACCATCTGTGTATTAGCACCCTGTCAGAACCTTCGAGTGCCCGCACCTGGTGGCCATGCAAAGATCGTATGGATGACAAAGCAGATTCTTTCAAAATCGCTGTACAAGTCCACGCTCCATTAGATCAAAACTTTATCTGTGTTACCAACGGTCACCATGATTCGACAACTACTCTCGGTGAAACAGCAAGGACTTTTTACTACACCGAGTCTCATCCCATGTCAACTTATCTGTTCTCACTTGCGATTTCTGACTACGGCTATAAGTGGGAAGACACCTGGACATACAAAGACAATGACGGTCAGAAAATTATGCCGTTATACTACTACACGTTTGAAAAGAACAGCGATCTGATTCAAACTTGGGGGGCAGTTCCAGATATTCTTGATCTCTTTTCAGATTGGTTCGGTATTTATCCGTTTGCCGACGAGAAATATGGTCATGTCAACTTTCAGGCCGGCTATGCTATGGAACACCAGACTATTAGTTCATTCCCATGGGCAGAATCACTCAAACATGACACAATAATAGTAGCCCATGAATTAGCTCATCAGTGGTGGGGGAACATGATTACCTGCGAATCATGGCACCACTGCTGGCTTAATGAAGGTTGGGCAAGATACTCCGAAGCCCTTTTCAGAGAGTCTACTGGTGGACATAGGGGTTATCATGCTTACATGAATGCAATTAAGTGCACTCTCAGTGTCGGACGTGTTTATGTCGATGACACAACTGACATAAATGCTATCTTTGATGAGGAACTCGTTTATAACAAAGGTGCCTGGGTTTTACACATGTTGCGCCATAAGTTGGGAGACAGTCTTTTCAAAGCTGGCATCAGGGGGTATTACCATTCCGATTGTCAGTATAGTTCAGCCACTACTGAGGATATGCGCGATGCTTTCGAAGATTCTACCGATATTGATCTCCATCCGTTTTTCGATCAGTGGATCTACGGTGAAGGCTACCCAATTTATCACTGGTCTTATTTGCCAGGACCTGCCAATCTCACAAGCGGGTCAACCGAACGGTTGATATATTTTCGCGTGGAGCAGGTTCAAACAGCAACATCTCAAGTGTTTGAGATGCCGGTTGATTTAAAGTTTAAATATGCAGATGGTGAAAGTAAAATCGTGCGGGTAGAAATTGACAGTCTGTTGAACCGGTTTGCAGTGAGAGTGGATAAAGAGTGTGATACTGTTCTTTTTGACCCAGATAAATGGGTATTGTGCGAGGAAAGGCATGTTGACTGGAGAGGTATTATTATCCCTGACGACCCGTCTGTTGCTCTTCATAATGGAACATTAGATTCTCTTTACAATGACACTATCTATACCAGTAGTGAGATTGGTAAATGCAAATTTGAAATAAAAGATGTGGATTCCTTCCCCCCAGGCTACAAACTTAATCCCGATAGTGGAATTATCTCCGGGACATGTAAGGAGACTGGAACCTGGGTTTTTACAGTTGTTGCTACATTAAATGATGATATAACTCTTACAGATACTGCTACCCTTTCCATTGTTGTTGACACTGTTATAAAATCGCGGATAGAGAGTTATACTCTTCATCCTAATTATCCGAATCCGTTCAATGCTGGTACGCTCATTAAGTTTGATTTGCCGAAACAAGCTCATGTTTCCATTGATATTTTCAACATCCTCGGGCAAAAAGTGCGAACTCTTGTAAACAGACATTTCGAAGGACCCTCTTCTCAAGAGATCATTTGGAATGGATACAACAATGCCGGTCGAGCGGTCTCATCA
>Ga0164318_10003283_pt1 | contig 15279 bp, 13 predicted proteins | sample GuaBasSedimGuay9_FD_113734 | JGI IMG/M metagenome (GOLD analysis project Ga0164318, IMG submission 113734) | Subseafloor sediment microbial communities from Guaymas Basin, Gulf of California, Mexico - Guay9, Core 4571-4, 0-3 cm | ecosystem: Environmental > Aquatic > Marine > Hydrothermal vents...
AGGTGACACCGACCGACTTTGCCGATGTCGAGCCCGAAATCGTAGCTCCCGGCGTGGAAGTGGAGCTGGAGTTCGAGGACGGGGACCGGAGAACGGTCGCGGTGCTTGGAGTCTGGGACCATGATGAAAAGCTCGGGATTATTTCCTGCGAAGCGCCCTTGGCCCAAGCACTGCTGGGACACCGACCCGGCGAGATGATTGAGCTACCAAGAGGAATGGAGCGAAAAAGCTTGAAGATACTGGCTGTCCGCAGGATAAGCGCACGCGTACGCGATTGGATACGGGGAGAAGAGGGGTATGGCGCAAAGACGGAATGAGGCGATCAGGAGCCTGATCAAGCAGTTCACGGGTCGGCAGGCGCACCCCGCGATCCAATTCATCAAGTATGGCATCGGCGGGGCCATTGCCACTCTCGTGGATGTTCTGGTCTTTTATCTGTGTGCCTGGATGATCTTTCCGGCTCTCCGAGATGACGATTTTGCCGTGAAGCTTCTCTCGCTGCCCGTGCGTGCGGTCAGTGAGTCTTTAAGGTCACGCAATTTTGTGATCGACAGCATCATCGCATTCATTTTTTCTAATCTGACTGCTTACCTGATAAATATCGTCTGGGTGTTTACACCGGGAAGGCACCGTCGCCACGTGGAGATTGCGCTGTTTTATGCTGTTTCGGTCACCAGCATTGCGATTGGCACGGGGGTCGGGTGGATGCTGATCACTATGCTTGGCACGTCCACCACATTCTCCTACATAGCAAAAATGGTGGCCGCGGTTATGATCAACTACGTGTGCCGGAAGTATGTAGTCTTTCAGGGGTAACGGTTTTGCCCGAGCTTGGTGGCGAGCCAGTCCAATAAGCGGCGGGCACACGAAGGCTTGTCCAGTATTCCCCAGTCTTCGCGGTGTAGTTCACCATTTTCGTGCCAGATGAATCTATATCCGGCTGACTCTGCTTCCATTGCTGCGGCGGTGTTCACCACCATCGCATCGAGGTGCTTTGCTCGGATCTTTTTTTCTGCGGATGGATCCTCCAGAGAGTCCTGCAGTGCGAAGCCAACGGCGAGAGTTCCCGGTTGCCGCTTGGTCGAGAGTGTCGCCGATATGTCATTAGTCGGATGCAGCCTGACTGTGAGCCCGGGCGTCCGGGGTTGCTTCTGCGGTAAAGCTTGCGCGGGCGCGAAATCCGCGACGGCGGCGGCAAATATGTAGGCATTCGCTTGGGGGGCATGCGTACGTGCGGCCTTCAGCATTTCAGCAGCCGTTGTGACCTGCACGAGGGCTATCCGCGGATGCCGGGGAAGATTATCGGGACACACCGGACCGGTGATGAATATCACCCGGGCTCCCCGAATGGCCGCTTCCAAGGCCAGCCACTTTCCCGTCAGGCCGGAGCTCGCGTTGGAGATGAAGCGTACCGGGTCGAGATATTCGCGTGTGGGGCCGGAGCATATGAGAATTGTGGAACCCGAAAGGCTGGTCTGTTTTTTCAGGCAACTGTCGATACAGGCAATGATTTCCTCGGGCTCCGCCATGCGACCGATTCCTTCCCCGCCGCAGGCCAGATGCCCAGAGCTGGGTCCGAGCCTCAGCCAGCCCAGATTTTCAAGTCGCAGGACGTTTTCCTGAACTGTAGGGCTGGACCACATCGCGGAGTTCATCGCGGGACAGAATACGCGAATGCAATGGCTGGGGAGAGCCAGAGCCGCGGCAGAGACGAGATCGCCTGCATGTCCTCGGGCGATACGGGCAATAGCATCTGCTGTGGCCGGCGCGAGCAGAAAAATGTCGGCTTCGCCTGCGGGGTCAATATGTGGGAGGGCGGGTTGATCAGCACTGTCAGGGTGCCGGGGGAACAGCGAGACAGAAACGGGGGCCCCGGTGAGGGCCCGGAAAGTGAGAGGGGCAATGAATTCACAGGCGTTCCGACTCATGATCACCCTGACGCGGCTCTGCCCCTGCTGTACAAGCCGACTGACCACCTCTGCCACCTTGTATGCGGCGATGCCGCCACAAACTGCACACAGAACCAGTGGCTGATGTCCCTTCTTCTTGTCTGATGCCTGGTTATTCATCCCCGGCCGATCGCGTCGCGATAGAATGATGCCGTCGATTGTACCGGGATGCAAGGTTCTGTGGAGATGAGGAAGTACAGCTCTGAGAATACAATGGTGCAGTTAGCGCCTTGCCTTCCTGAAGGAGGTCTAATACACTCTGGGTCCAGGCAGGAGGTATGGGTCTAACAAGGAGGTGAGGAGTGAACGGTCTGGCTCAGGCGTCAGCTGTCGTCGGCGCGGTGTTGGTGTTGCTGGCGATCGTCGGGCGTTTTTTGAGAGAGCCAACGATCACCATACTGCCGGGACAGGCACACGCAGCGTCATCGCTCGTGCTGGTGGCGATAGCGGTATTCCTGTTCGGCATCCTGGTAAGCCTGCTGGCTGAGCGCAAGTAGGCAGGTCAGGGTACGGGGCGTGTAGGGGAAGGTAGGGATCGGGAAGAGCTTCGGGGCCGAACCCCGGGTGTGGGGGTGTGGCTCGCTATGCCAGGAAAAGAAAAGGAGCTGGCCAGTAAGATTGATGTCGCTTATGTCGCTGAGCTGGCGCGTTTGGAACTGACGCCGGACGAGAAGAAGACATTTCAGCGGCAACTGGACGAAGTGGTCAGATACGTGCGGGTTCTGGAAGAGGCACCGGTCGAGGGGCTTTCGCCTTCTCCATACCCGGGCGACTTGAGTAATGTCTTTCGCGAAGACGCGGTTGGAACAACGGATATACAGGAGGCGGTGGCCGCCAACGCGCCGCGCTGGCAGAATTCTCTCTTCATTGTCCCGCCGATAATGGATCAGAGCTGAATGTGATCCCAGTCCGTAATGGCATTACCGGAGATACCAGCTTCACTGCGTGATCTGCGGAATCTCCTGCTGCGGGGAGAGATCGCGTGCCGCGACGTAGCAGCCGCATTTCTTCAGAGGATAGAGAAGCACAATGCTTGTCTGAACGCGTTTGTCCATCTTGATGCTGAGAAGGTGATGGCCCAGGCGGAGCGGGCAGACGAACGCCTCGCTTCCGGCGGCAGAGAGCCGCTCCTCGGAATACCGCTGGCCATAAAAGACAATCTGAATGTTCGCGGAGACCCGTGTACCTGCGCCTCGCGGATTCTCACCGGCTATGTTGCCCCCTATGATGCCACGGCGGTTGCCCGGTTGCGAAAAGCGGGAGCCGTATTTCTGGGACGTACCAACATGGACGAGTTTGCGATGGGCTCGAGCAATGAAAACTCGGCCTTCGGCCCGGTGCGCAACCCCTGGAACACTGATTACGTGCCCGGCGGATCCAGTGGGGGGGCAGCAGCTGCGGTGGCGGCCGGACTGGCGCCGGCAGCGCTGGCGAGTGACACCGGCGGCTCGATTCGTCAGCCGGCGGCCTTCTGTGGATGTGTAGGGTTGAAACCGACCTATGGGAGGGTTTCGCGTTACGGGCTGACCGCCTACGCCTCATCGATGGATCAGGTGGGTGTGCTGGCACAGTCTGTGGCGGATGCCGCGCTTCTTCTGGAGGTGATAGCTGGCCATGATGTGATGGACGGTACCTCCCTGAGAGAGGAAGTGCCGCCTTATTCGGAGCGACTGGAGGGAGACCTGAACGGCGTCCGCATCGGATTGCCTCGGGAGTATTACGGCGAGGGCCTGGATAAGGAAGTCCGCGAGTCCGTCCAAGGGGTTGCCGGTCTGCTGGCCCGGGAAGGCGCCGAGGTCGTGGAAGTTGATTTGCCCAGTACGCGGTATGCGGTCGCCGCCTACTACATCATTGCGACAGCGGAGGCGTCGGCAAATCTGGCGCGGTATGACGGTGTCCGGTACGGGATGCGGGTCGAGGGAGCCGATCCGATTGAGATGTATGGGAGAACCCGTGCGAAGGGATTCGGTCCCGAGGTAAAGAGACGGATCATCCTGGGGACCTACGCTCTGAGCAGTGGATACTACGATGCGTACTACCTGAGGGCTACAAAGGTGCGGACGCTGATCCGCAAGGATTTCGAGGAAGCTTTCCAGCGTTGCGAAGTTCTGCTGACACCGGTATCTCCGGTGAAGCCTTTTCGTTTGGGTGAGAAGATAGAGGATCCGTTGCAGTTATATCTTTGTGATATCTACTCGGTAACGGCGAATCTGGCTGGCATCTGCGGCATTGCGGTGCCTTGCGGCCTGAGCCGGGAGGGATTGCCGCTGGGGGCTCAATTCCTGGGACCGGCGCTGGGAGAAGAGCGCATTCTGCAGATAGCGCATATTTACGAAGCTCTGCGGGGCCCCTTCGGTAGTCCGCCGGGATTCTGAAGTGATACAGGCAACGGGATGCAGGGATACGACGTCAGTATAGGGTTGGAGACGCACGTTCAGCTGAAGACGCGTTCAAAACTATTCTGCTCATGTCCCACGCGCTTCGGCGAGGAGCCGAATACCAACGTGTGCCCGGTGTGTCTGGGCTATCCCGGGACCTTGCCGGTGGTCAATTATCAGGCTGTGCGTCTGACCGTCGTAACGGGGCTGATGCTGGGCTGCCGTGTTAATCTGCACAGCAAGTTCGACCGGAAGAATTATTTCTATCCCGATATGCCGAAGAATTACCAGATTTCCCAGTATGACCAGCCGATATGCACCGGCGGCAGTGTTGAGATTGAGGTGGAAGGGAAAGTCAAGCGCATACGCCTGCGGAGGATTCACCTCGAAGAGGATGTCGGTAAGAGCTTTCATTTCGGACGAAGCAGCGGCGTGGATTTCAATCGTGCGGGGATTCCACTGATGGAAATCGTTACCGAGCCTGACATATCTTCAGCAGACGAGGCTCACGCGTATCTGGTAGCATTAAAGGCCATCCTGGAATACGGCGAGGTGAGCGACTGCAATCTCGAAGAAGGTAATGTGCGGTGTGATGTCAACTGCAGCGTGCGGAAGCGCGATGGATCCCGGGAACTGGGTACCAAGACCGAAATAAAGAATTTGAATACCTTCAGGGGCGTCTACCGGGCGTTGAAGTACGAGATTGCCAGACAGATCCGGGTCCTCGAACGAGGCGGCACGATCCAACAGCAGACACTCAGGTGGGACGACGAGAAAGGCGTCACGGTTGCCCTGCGATCTAAGGAGTACGCACACGATTACCGCTATTTCCCGGATCCGGATATCCCGCCGGTAGTTCTACGGCCGGAGGAGGTGGAGGCGTGGCGGGAGTCGCTTCCGGAGCTGCCTTCCCGTCGGAAGCGCCGTTTTCAGGAGCAATACGGTCTGCCGGAGTACGATGCCGGCGTTCTGGTAGCAGAACGCGAGGTGGCCGACTTCTTTGAGCGGACGGTGGCGGAGGGTGCCCCACCAAAGGCGGCATCCAATTGGGTAATGACCGAAGTGTTACGGGTAATCGGCGAGAGCGGGAAGAGAGTTTCTGATCTTCGCTTGAGGCCAGAAGCTCTCGCGCGGCTTATCAGTCTGGTGGAACGCGGGATGGTGAATATGCCGACGGCGAAAGAGGTCTTCGGCGTGATGCTGGAAACCGGGGGCGACCCGGAGCGGATTGTTCGGGAGAGGGGATTGGCACAGGTGAGCGACGAGGGTGAATTGATGGAGGTAGTCGGGCGGGTGCTGGCAGCTAACCAGAAGGTGGTAGCTGATTACCGGGCAGGAAAGAAAGCGGCGTTGCAGTTCCTCATCGGGCAAGTCATGCGTGAGACCCGCGGGAAGGCTAATCCGAAAGCCGCGGCCCGTATCCTGCGCGAGCAATTAGAGGGGTAGTGGGGTGCTGTCCGGGGGATGCTCCTGCAGGCGTGGTTCGTTGACAGTCAGTTGCCGGCTGTGTAATTATCGTTGTGTTTGGGATAGCGGCGATTCCGGATGGTGGGGTTCGGAGGCCTGCCTTGGCGGTCAACGACGAGTACGTAGTGGAGATACTGGAGGGGGTGGGCCTGATCACGGCGCGCGAAGGAAAGACGGCGCTGGAACAGGCCCGGCGGGAGGATCGCGATATTATTGACGTACTCGCCGAACGCGGGCACTCGAAGCAGGATATCCTCAAGGCGCTGGCTAATCAGTTCGGTATGGAGACCATATCCCTGCGGGACCTGGATATTCCGCAAGAGGTTCTTGACCAAGTACCGGGAGAAGTAGCTCGACGGTACAAGATCATTCCGGTTTACAAGACCGATAATACGCTTACGGTCGCCATCAGCGATCCCTTTGACGTCGAGACGTTGGACAGTCTGCGATACATATTGAAATGCAATGTAGAAGGCGTAGTCGCACCGGCGGAGGAGATAGAGGTTGCGTTAAACCAGTACTACGCCCGTCCACCCGATTCCATGGAGGCGGTTCTGGAGGAAATTACCGAGGGCACCGTGACCATGCCGACCAGCGGGATGGAGGAACTGCAGGAGGGGGAAGCAACCGAGGCAGACGCTCCGATTATCAAGCTGGTGAGTCTGATCATCCTGGAGGCCTTTCGGAGTCGTGCGTCGGACATCCATCTGGAACCGCTATCGCGCCAGTTCCGGGTTCGCTACCGCATAGACGGTGTTCTTCACGAGGTAGAAAGTCCTCCCAAGCGCCTGCAGTCGGCCATTATCAGCCGGATCAAGATAATGGCCAACATGAGTATCGCAGAGAAGCGCCTGCCGCAGGACGGTCGTATCCAGGTAAACGTAATGGGGCGGGATCTTGACCTGAGGGTTTCTTCGATTCCGACCAATCACGGCGAGAGCATTGTCATGCGTATCCTGGATAAGCAGAGTATGCTTCTGGGGCTGCCTCAGTTGGGATTTTTTTCCGATGACCAGCAGAAGTTCGAACGCATAATCAGTGTACCCGATGGTATAATTTTGGTGACCGGTCCTACGGGGTCAGGAAAGACGACCACTCTTTATGCCTGCCTGAATTATATTAACACGCCGGAGCGTAAGATCATCACGGTGGAAGATCCGGTCGAGTATCAGATTTCGGGAATCAATCAAGTGCAGGTGAAGCCGGAGATAGGATTGTCATTCGCAGCCGCTCTGCGGTCGATACTGCGGCAGGCGCCGAACGTGATAATGATCGGCGAGATACGCGATCTGGAAACGGCAGAGATAGCTATCAACGCATCTTTGACCGGTCACCTGGTTTTCAGCACTTTGCACACCAATGACGCACCGAGTGCGATCACCCGCTTGATTGATATCGGAGTCAAGCCATTCCTGGTGGCCTCCTCCGTTCGCGCCATCATGGCCCAGAGGCTGGTGCGGAAGATATGCGACAATTGCAAGGAGGAATATCAGCCGACGGAGGCGGAGCTACGTCTGCTGGGGCCTGCGTCTGAAGAAGTGTCGCGGGCTACCTTGTACAAGGGACGGGGATGCAAGGCGTGCAATCTCACCGGCTACCGCGGGAGAATGGGTATATTCGAGATATTCACGGTTGACGATCAGGTCCGTGAGATGATCTACCGGCGGGTCTCAGCAGGGGAACTGAGGGTCCGTGCTCGGGAGCTGGGGATGCGTACGCTTCGCGAGGATGGTTTGAGAAAGGCTATTGCCGGACTGACGACTATTGAGGAAGTCCTGCGCGTTACCATGGGAGGCGGCGAAGAATGAGCCCGGTGAAGTCGTCGGATGTTGGTATAAACGATCTGCTGAATCTGGCGGTCGAGAAGGAGGCCTCCGACGTCCACATTGCTGTGGGCGCGCCTCCGATACTCAGGATCCACGGCAGATTGATCCCGCTGGATTGCGAGCCTCTCAAGCCGGAAGACACTGAGCGGCTGATGAAGAGTATCGCTTCATCAGAACATCAGCAAGCTGTACGCGAGCGGGGCGGCGTGGATTTCGGCTTCGGCTTCGGAGACAAGGCGCGGTTTCGCGTCAGCGTGTTCCGGCAGAAGGGCTACATAGGGGTGGTGATGCGCCAGATCCCCAAGCGACTGATGACTTTGGAGGAGATTGGATTACCGCCACAGGTGAAAGAGTTGCTTTTTAAGCCGCGCGGGATTGTTCTGGTGACCGGTCCGACCGGTTCCGGTAAGACGACTACGCTGGCGAGCATGATAAATGTGATAAACGAGGAACGCAGTTGTCATATCATAACGATTGAGGACCCTATTGAATACTATCACGCACACAAGAAAAGCATCATTACCCAGAGGGAGATCGGGGTGGATGTTCCCACTTTCAGCGAGGCCGTGATCCGCGGTTTACGCCAGGACCCTGACGTCATACTGATCGGTGAGATGCGTGACCTGGAAACAATGGCGGCGGCGCTGACGGCGGCTGAGACGGGGCATCTGGTGTTTGCCACACTGCACACCACCGGAGCGACCAATACCGTAGACAGAATTGTGGACGCCTTTCCGGTAGATCAGCAGGAGCAGATCAGAATACAGCTGGCCAATAATATCATGGCAGTAATATCTCAGCTGCTCCTGATCCGCAAGGATCGCCCCGGCAGAATCGCGGCTTTCGAGATAATGGTGGCGACGCCGTCCATCCGTGCCATGATCCGCGATAAGAAAACCTACCGCATCACTTCGGACATCCAGACGGGGGCCCGGTGGGGAATGGTGACGTTGGATGCGCATCTTATGGCTTTGTATGAGAAGGGATACATATCCTACGAAGACCTCATAACCAAGTCCCAGGATCCCGATTCCATCGTCGAAAAGCTGCAGGCTCAGAAGGGGAAGAGGCGCTGACTATGGCGGACCGGGAAATCAGAGACCCTTTGCTGCAATATCTGCTTGAGGAAGGCCGGGTGACGCCGGACCAGGCAGCTGAGGTGGTCGAGGAACAGGGACGTACCGGCCGGCCGGCACGGGAGATACTGATAGATATGGGACTGATCACGGAGGATGAGTTGCTGGAAGCAATCGCCGAGATGCTGGGAACCCGCACCGTTAATCTGGCAGCCCTGGATATCCCTCAGAAAGTCCTGAAGACCGTCCCGGCCAGCGTGGCCCGGATGTACAATGTTGTACCTGTGGAGGCTGATGCGCAATCGGTGGTTCTGGCGACATTTGATCTGCTGAGTCCCGAAATAGTTGATGAAATTGCCTTTGTTCTCACCCGGGATGTGTCCTTCGTGGTGGCCAGAGAGGAAGATATCAAGGCCTATGTGCAGCGCTTTTACAGCGACGACAGCGAGTCGGTGGTTGACATGCTGCAGGAATTGGAGACCGAGCTTGAGGAAACCGAAGGCATGGTCGAGGTAGGCGTTTCGGAGGGCGATGCAGCCGAATTGGAGAGGGCCGCCAACCTGACGCCGGTAGTCCGGTTCGTGAATCTGGTTCTGTACCAGGCGGTCCGGGACAGAGCCTCGGATATACACTTCGAGCCTTTCGAAAACGAGTTTAAAATCCGTTACCGGGTTGATGGTGCACTCTACGAAATGACTCCTCCCCCGAAGCATTTGGCGTTACCGGTGACTTCCCGTCTGAAGGTTATCGCGGGGTTGAACATAGCTGAGAGGAGACTTCCGCAGGATGGCCGAATTCAGTTGATGATTGGAGGCCGCCCGATAGATTTCCGCGTCTCGACGCTGCCTACTCAGTTCGGGGAGAGTGTGGTTTTGAGGGTTCTGGACCGCAGCGTGGTAGAGCTGGAACTGGAGAACCTGGGTATGGCGGAGGACGTGTACCAGGCCTTCAGCGATGATATCCGTAAGCCCAATGGAATCATTATCGTTACCGGGCCTACAGGTTCGGGTAAGACCACCACCTTGTATTCGGCATTGCGGCGGCTGAATACCGTCCACGTGAAACTTCTGACCGCAGAAGAGCCGGTCGAATATGATATTGAGGGTATCATTCAGGTACCGGTCAACGATGCTATAGGGTTGAGTTTTGCACGCGTGCTGCGCGCCTTCCTGCGCCAAGACCCCGACATAATCATGGTGGGAGAAATCCGCGATCTGGAAACGGCGGAGATCGCAATCCAGGCTTCGCTCACCGGCCACTTGGTCTTCAGTACGTTACATACCAATGACGCTCCAGGCGCCGTGACCCGTTTGATTGACATGGGCGTCGAGCCGTTTCCCATTGCTTCCACGCTGGAGTCAGTGTTGAGCCAGCGGCTGGTGAGAACCATATGCCAGAAGTGCCGGGAACCCTACCGGCCGGATCCGCCGCTTCTGGAGCAGTTGGGTCTCAGTCCGGAGATGATCGGAGATCGCCAGCTGTATCATGGAGTGGGTTGCCCGGTATGTCACCAGACGGGATATAAGGGCAGGAGAGGTATCTTCGAATATCTCAGAATCAGCGAACCGATTCGGGAACTGGTCAATGAGCGAAAACCGACGGTCCTGATCCGCCAGCGGGCAATTGAGCTTGGAATGAGAACCCTTCGGGATGACGGTATCCGTTGCGTGCTGGAGGGTACGACAACGGTGGAGGAGGTGCTGAAGTATACCTGAGGCGGAGTCTCTGGTAACCGACTGCGACGGGAGGTAGGTGGATGGCAAAGTTCAGGTTTACAGCGCTGGACGCCAAAGGGCGGGAACAGAAGGGAATAATAGAAGCTCCCGAGGAGACTTCCGCGCTGACCTTGATCCGGGAACGGGGTCTCTTCCCAGTGGAAGTTTCGCTGATCGAGGAAGCGGTTCGACGGCGAGCGGTACCCGCATTTCTGAAGATGGAGATACGGATGCCGGCCCTGTTCAGTCGGGTAAGCGCACGGCAATTGACTCTGCTGACACGCCAGCTTTCGACCCTTGTGGGTGCAGGACTACCGTTGTTGCGGGCGATCAACGTGCTCATCAGGCAGGAGCGGAATCCGCGGCTGAGATCCGCTCTGGAACAGATCGCTGATGCGATCCAGTCCGGAAGCACACTGGCGGAGGCGCTGGCACAACATCCGCGCATATTCAGCCGGCTGTATGTGAACATGGTGAGGGCAGGGGAAGTCGGCGGAGTACTTGATCAGGTGCTGGACAGGCTCGCTGAATACCTGGAGAAGTCACAGCGGATACGCTCCAAGGTGATCAGTGCGATGATTTATCCGGTTGTGGTACTGGTAATGGCCAGCGGAATCCTGACCTTCCTTATGGTGGTTATTATTCCGAAGTTCGAGGAGATATTCGCCGACCTCCTGGAGGGAGCAGAGATGCCGCCGCTGACCCGGTTTGTTCTGAATACCAGCAAAGCATTCGCCAGTAACATGGCATGGGTGGTCGGGGTGGTGGTCGCCGTAGTCATTTTGATGCGATTGCTGCGGATGACGCAACGGGGGCGGCATATGGTGGATATGTTCCGGCTGCACATACCTTTGTTCGGTCAACTGGCGCGGAAGACTGCGATTGCACGATTTTCGCGCACACTGGGGACGTTGATGTCGGCGGGCGTGCCCGTGCTGCAGGCGCTTAATATTGTCAGGGATACCGCGGGAAATGAGGTGATCGCCCGTGCTATCGGGGCGGTCCACGACAGTGTCAAGGAAGGTGAAAGTATGGCCGCGCCAATGGAGTCTGCAGCGGTATTCCCCCCGATGGTAGTAAGTATGGTTGAGGTGGGGGATGAGACCGGACGGTTGCCTGAAATGCTGATGAAAATAGCGGAACGTTATGATGAGGAAGTTGATACCACTGTTGCGGGACTTACCTCGATCATCGAGCCGGTGCTGATTATTTTCATGGCGGTGGTGGTGGGTACGATAGTGATTGCACTGTTCCTGCCCCTGATATCCATTATTGGAAAACTGAGCGCATGAGCGGGCGGGAATCGGATTGCAAAGAAAAGGCGTGGGCGCGGGCCGCAGGGCGCAGGATATCCTCCTGTGAGGTGGGGCTGCTGATCAGCCTCGTTCTTCTGGTGGGATCATCAGTGGTTCCCGGGATGGTTGCATGCCGCCGCGCTCGCGTGCGGAAGAATGCTTACGAAGGACTGATGAATGTTGTAACAGCCTGCCGGATGCTTTATCACGAATACAGCGGGTGGCCGGATCCGCTTAGGGCCCCCGATTACGACATGGAGTTCGGCGCGCGGGTCCCTACGCGGAAGCTGATAAATGTTCTCAGCGCTAATGACGGGCCGGGTAATTGGGCCCACAGTGTCAATCCGGCGCGTATTGTTTTCCTCAAGGACATGGATTATTTTCGGTATGGCCGTGGCGGTATAGATCAGACAGGAGATCTGCTGGATCCCTGGGGCACGCCTGTCCGTGTAGTACTGGACAGCAACGATGACGGTTTCTGCAGGGCCGAAACGGGCGAAATAGAGCCCGTAGCGGACGAAAAAGCGATCGCCTGGTCAGCGGGACCGGACCGCAGCTTCGGCACGGATGACGACGTCCACTCGTGGAGGCAACTGCCCCCGCGGCACTGAGCGACCAGCAATGTGGATCGTGTTGGAGAAGTGGCAGGAGGTAAGTCACACGTGGTGTGTGAAGTGATGCGTGGTAATCTGGCATGGGCCGCTGTGGCGTGGCTGGCTGTTGCCGCCGGAACTGTCAGAGCGAGCGGTCCCGTATTCCTTCAGTTGAATGGGGACCGGATGACCATCCATGCCGAGCACGCGTATCTGCGTGATGTCCTCAAAGAATTCACCCGGTTCGGAGTGCATGTGGAACTGGATCCGGAATTGAGTTTCCGCGTGGATGCGGATTTCAAGGATGTGAGGGTAGAAGAAGCACTGGACCAGATTCTGGCTACCAACAGTTACGCACTCGTCTGGGATGTCATGAAAGGCCCCTTGGGAGAGATTCCCCGTCTGATACAGATGAAGGTCTACCGCCAGGGCAGGCAGGCAGCCGTGGTCCCCTTACGGGAAACGGAAGTGCTCGAAGTCGTGCGCCCAGAAAGTGGTGCGCCGTATGTGCGTGACGAGATTCTCATCGGGCTGCGTCCGGGGACGACGATCAGGCAGTTTGAGTCGCTCCTGAAGCGAATCGGCGGTACGCCGGTGGATGTCTCCGAACTGGTGGGAGTTTACCGCGTGCGACTGCCACCGGGAAGCGACGTGCCAAGGATAGTGGCGGAACTACGGGAAGAGTCAATAGTGGCAGCGGTGGAGCCCAATTGGGTGGTTTCCCTGCCGGAACCGGAGGCCGCTGCGGACCGGCGTCAGGTGCTTGATGAGATCGGAGGACTGACAGGAAGGATTCCGGAACCTGGCGAGCCCGGCGAATCTGGGGTCCCGGTAGCAGTGGTGGACTCGGGGCTCGGTAGACTGGCCATGCTGAATACAGTGGTAGTCGGGGGCATAAATGTGCTCAATCCGCATTTACCGATTTCGGACCCGGTCGGGCATGGCACGCAAATGGCGCTGCTCGCTTCCGGCATGATCTCTCCGGAAGGCGCTTCAGCCGGTGACGGAGTCGTGCCCGTAATAGCGGTTCAGGCCTTCGATGCTCATGGCAACACATCCAATTTTGCTCTGATCAGAGCCTTCGAGTACGCCCTCCGGCACGGGGCCAGAGTGATCAGCATGAGCTGGGGCACCGCCACGCAGAGCCGTTTCATGAGAGCTGCTGTTGACGAAGCGGTGGCACGAGACGTTATTCTGGTGGCGGCCGCGGGTAATGAACCAACGGGGAAGCCGGTCTATCCGGCGGCATTCCCGGGCGTGATCGGGGTAGCGGCGCTCACGGAGGATGGAAGCGTCTGGAAGAACTCGAATTTTGGGCGATTCGTGGATGTTGCGGCGCCCGGTACGGCTCGACTGCCCGTAGGGTACCATGGTGGGCCTGGTAGATATGCGGGAACATCCGTCAGTTGTGCAGTTGTGGCTCATGTGCTGGCGAGGTATCGGGGCAATAATCCCGCGGCGTCGGCGGCGGAGACTCTTTCGCGTTTTCGGAGATCGCTGACTGACTGTGGGGAGGTGGGATGGGACCCTTTTTTCGGCGCAGGACGGCTGGATAATGCGGCCTTAGCCCGTTTCCTGCGTGCTGACGGGAAGTGAATGTCGGCAGATCATATTTACCGCTCACATTACGGAGAGACCACGCTCAGGAGGCCTTCAAGCCCGGCTTGACTAGGCACACCTCAGCAGTGGCTTCGTAATTTGACCCAGGAGCCTGAATTGATGAGCAAGGGGAAAGGCAGGTACCGGCATCTTTTCGGTCCGGTGCCGTCACGCAGGTTCGGTCTTTCACTGGGAGTGGATCTCATCCCGTTGAAGACCTGCTCCTTCAACTGCATTTTCTGCCAGTTGGGTCCGACGACAAGGCTGACTGTGGACCGTGCTGAGTATGTCCCGGTATCTGAAGTGACGGCCGAGCTCGAACGCTGGAGTAGGGAGGGAGCGAAGTGTGACTATGTCACCCTCTCGGGTTCGGGAGAGCCTACGCTGCATTCAAGATTCGGAGAGGTTCTTGATTTTGCCCGGCAGTTGCGCAAGGCGCGAACGGCGCTGCTGACCAATGGCACTTTACTGGGCTGTGAAGAGGTACGGAAGCAGGCAGTCCGCGCCGATGTTGTGAAGGTTTCACTGAGTGCTTGGGATGATGCCTCTCTTCGGGCAGTCAACCGGCCGGCGCCGGGGATTGGGTGGGATGATCTGGTTTCCGGTATCCGCTCTTTCCGGCGTCACTTTAGCGGCGAGCTGTGGATGGAAGTATTTCTGGTTCCCGGGGTGAATGACGATCCCACCGGAGTTGCCAAAATTGCGGCCGTGGTGGACAGCCTTGAACCGACTAAGGTGCATTTGAACACCGCGGTCAGACCGGCGGCCGATCGGGGCATCGGGAGAATGAGCCTGGATGCCATGTGGGATCTGGCGAGACTTTTCCAGTCGCCGACTGAAGTTATCGGCGAGTATACGGGAGAAGAACCGGTGGGGACGTCTGCTACCCGCGACAGGATACTGGATATGCTGAAACGCCGACCCTGCACCGCAGAGGATCTGGCACGGGTATTCGGGCTCCATCCCAATGAAGTGAGCAAGCACCTGGCGAAACTTTCCTGGCAGCGAAAGATTGCCGCGACCGAAGTCGGCGGGCGGAAGTACTACCGCGCGTCCGGTCACGATGTGAATGGTGGGTCGGCCTGACCTGGATTATTCGTTAAGGCGAATAACTTACTCCTTCGGGGCCGCTATACGAGGTGGGTAACATGTGGCAACGTCGTCACGTGACAATCATCGCGGCTTCGCCGTGACGGAAAGGGGTCAGCCCGCCAGATGAGAAGGACCGAATGCGTGGGGAATCAGATCGAAAAGAGTCGCTTCCTGATAGTTGCCCAAGTTGTCCTCGGCTGCAACAAATACGCGGGTGTGGTCGCTGCCAAACTCGGCTAGCACTTGTCGGCATGCGCCGCATGGCCACGGCAGATGGTGACCGGCGGCA
>Ga0164318_10003284_pt1 | contig 15279 bp, 16 predicted proteins | sample GuaBasSedimGuay9_FD_113734 | JGI IMG/M metagenome (GOLD analysis project Ga0164318, IMG submission 113734) | Subseafloor sediment microbial communities from Guaymas Basin, Gulf of California, Mexico - Guay9, Core 4571-4, 0-3 cm | ecosystem: Environmental > Aquatic > Marine > Hydrothermal vents...
TTTATGATAACGAACAACTCGCTAAATTCGCAAATTCGCTACTTGACAAACATTTCATATGGAGCTTGGGAAAAATACTTAGGGAAAACGCCTTAATAGTCGTGTCAAGATGTATTCCAAGAAAAGAGTTTCGTAACTTCGTAGACTTCCTATCAGATCTGGCGAGAAAACAGATAGTGAAGGACTATACATATTGGCTTTTTGATTATGCAGATGTTTCGCAACAGCCGATCCCATACAATCTTTTCAGAAAGAACCGATGGATATACGAACACGAGAAACATATGGCAAAGCTCGAAGAAATGGTTAGGCAGTTTCAGAAAAATTCGTAGAAAGCCTGCTGAAGCATCTTACGCCAAATAAGACGCTGCTGTTTCAGAAGCAAGTTTTATTCTATAAGCTTGCTATACACTCATCGGCGATGAAGAAAACTCTAGTGCTAAAGGTCAGTCCCGTACGACCAAAAATCGAAGTGATACGTGTAGCAGCTAGAATCATCCAGAACGGTGGACTAGTAGCTTTTCCAACCGAAACGGTGTATGGGCTAGGCGTTGACGCGTTAAATCCGAAAGCCGTAAAAGCCATGTTTAAGGCGAAGAAGCGTCCTCCAGACAATCCACCTATAATTCACGTAGCGGACAAAAACGACGTATACATGCTCGCGAAGAAAGTTCCGAAAGAAGCTGAAAAACTCATGGAAGCCTTTTGGCCTGGTCCTTTAACGGTTATACTTGAAAGGTCTAAACTTGTGCCCGACGTGACGGTTGCTGGTTTAAGCACAGTTGCCATAAGAATGCCTCGGCACAAGGTTGCTTTAGCGTTAATTCGGGAGTCAAAAACACCGATTGCTGCTCCAAGCGCGAACTTGGCGGGACGCCCGAGCCCAACTACAGCGGAGCACGTTTTGAAGGATTTAAACGGAAGAATTGACATGGTTTTGGACGGTGGACCAACACGGATAGGGGTTGAATCAACCGTTATTGATTTGACGGTGAAACCGCCTCAAATACTTCGCCCAGGCGGAACTACATACGAGAAACTCGTGAAAGTTTTGAAAAAAGTTGAACTGCACCCGGTTGCGGTCGCTGACAAGAAAGTGAAGATTTTGTGGGCTCGTTCACCGGGAGTAAAGCATAGGCACTACGCGCCTAGAGCCAAGCTAATACTCGTGGAAGGACAGCGAAAGGAAAAGGTTGTTGAGAAAATACAGGAGCTCGCTGACAAGTTCATGAGAGAAGGGAAAAAAACCGGTGTTTTAGCTACCGACGAAACTGCAGGGGGATATAGAGCGGACGTCGTAAAGTCTTTGGGCAGCCGAAGGAACTTGAGGACTGTTGCAAAGAGGCTTTTCCTTTGTTTACGCGAGTTCGACGAAGATAAGGTTGAGGTGATATTGGCGGAAGGCGTGCCTTTGAAAGGACTCGGGTTAGCAGTTATGAACAGGCTTCGTAAGGCTTCGGGTTACACGATAGTTAAGGCAGACGAAGACTAGCCGAAGAACACGCTTGCCAGCTCGTAAAGTTTGAGGTCAGCTGTTTTCCGTCGGCTCACAACTTCTCTAAGGGGAACAGAAACTATCTTATTTCCCTTTAACGCTACCATTCTGCCGAACTTCTTCTTTTTCACCAGGTCTATTGCGGCTACGCCGTATCGGGTAGCTAGCACACGGTCGAAAGCCGACGGAGAACCGCCGCGTTGCAGATGCCCTAGAACCACTACTCGTGTTTCGATTCCTGTTCGTTTCTCGATTTCTTTGGCTACGTAGTAGCCGACTCCGCCGAGTTTGATGTGCCCGAACTCGTCTACTTTTTTGCTGTAGACTATTTCTTTTCCACCTTTGGGTTTGGCTCCTTCTGCCACGACGATTATGCTGAAGGTTATTCCTCTTTCTCTGCGGGCTTTGATGTATTTGCATACTTCGTCTATGTCGAAGGGAATTTCCGGAATGAGTATAGCGTCGGCTCCACCGGCTATTCCGGCTTCGAGGGCTATCCATCCGGCGTGGCGTCCCATGACCTCCACGATTATGACGCGGTGATGTGCCTCAGCCGTTGAGTGAAGCCGGTCGAGGGCTTCGGTGGCTATAGAAACAGCCGTGTTGAACCCGAAAGTGTAATCGGTGCCCCACAAGTCGTTGTCAATGGTTTTGGGAACCCCGACGCAGGACAGTCCCTTCTCGTAAAGCTTGTAAGCAACAGTCAACGTGTCATCGCCGCCTATAACCACCACGGCGTCCAGCCCAAGCCTTTCAACATTTCTGAAAATCTTTTGCGGACCGTTTTTCCGTTTGAAAGGGTTAGTTCTCGAAGTTCCAAGGATGGAGCCACCTTTCGGCAGAATTCCAGAAATTGATTCCAGCGTTAACGGGAAAGTCTGGTTTTCCAGAAGACCCCTCCAGCCGTCACGTATACCAACCATTTCGAACCCGTAGTGCACTATTCCTTTCCTCACCACAGCGCGTATAACAGCGTTTATTCCCGGAGCATCTCCGCCTCCGCTTAAGACTCCGACTTTCAATCAAGTTTCACCTCCGTTTAGGCTTTGTTTGAACTTCCAAACAGACGCATCTTGCTTTTTACAACTTCTTTCATGGCTTGTCTAGCTGGACCTAGAATTTTCCGAGGGTCAAATATTTCCGGCGAAACCGTAAGCGTTTCTCTTACGGCTGCCGTGAACGCTAAACGTAGGTCCGTGTCTATGTTAATTTTCGAAATGCCCAGTGAAATTGCTTTTTTAATGTGTTCTTCCGGTATGCCCTTCGCTCCTTTGAGTTTTGCCCCGTATCGGGTTGCCTTTTCAATTATGTGCTGCGGAACGCTTGAGGCTCCGTGTAGAACTAGCGGTATGTCCAAGTTTCGCCTTATGGCTTTGAGCCTTTCGAAATCGAGTTTAGGCTCACCCTTGAACTTGTATGCTCCATGCGAAGTTCCTATGGCTACGGCAAGCGCGTCCACACCTGTTTCTTCAACGAATCTTCGGGCTGCCTCCGGGTCTGTCAAGAAAGCTTCCCGTTCTTCCACTGCTGTTTCTTCTATTCCAGCTAGACGCCCAAGCTCGGCTTCAACTGAAACTCCTTTCTCGTGGGCTATTTCAACGGCTTTTCGGGTTATCGCCACGTTCTCCTCGAATTTCAGATGTGAACCGTCTATCATGACCGAGGTGAAGCCTGCGTCTACGCATTTTTTCACTGTTTCTAGGTCTTTACCGTGGTCTAGGTGCAGAGAAGCGGGCAAGGGCAAGCGTTTGGCGGCGTTTCTGACGAGCAAAACTATGTTGTCGAGCCCCGCGTATTTTATGGTGCTCGGGGTAGCCGCAATGATAAGCGGCGAACGTTCTTCCAGCGCGGCTTCAACTATGGCTTGAAGACTTTCGAGGTTGCTTATGTTGAAAGCTCCAACCGCGTAGCCGTTTTTCATCGCTGGAACAAGAACCTCGTTGTTTGTGACTAACATTTTCAATCCGTTCCCTTCCCTTTTTAGGTTGCGAATTATTATTAACTGTTTCCGCTTTTAGAACAAATATCTGTAAAACAAGAGGAATCAAAAATGATTAAAGCCGTCTTATTCGACATGGGTGGAACACTGATAACCTCGTGTTCACCTCAAGAAATCCTCCAAATCTACGACAGAATTCTGCGAGCGCATGGAATAAAGCGTTCTTTAGACGAAATTGCCGCGGCAAAAGAGAAAGCAGACGAACGATTTGACATCCGGCAGCTCGTAGATTTTGGGAGGAATTTCTGGATAGAATACAACAGGCTTTTAGTTGAAGAACTCGGCGTGAAAGAAAGGGAAGCTCGAGTTTTAGCGGAAACCATCGACCGTGAATGGTGGAGCTACGCTGACGTTAAGCTTCATCCCGACGTTCTACCAGTGTTGAACGAGCTGAAAGCCAAGAAAGTGAAGCTGGGGCTAATCTCTAATGGCTTAGAGAGCGACATAGAATATGTCATGCGGAAGGTCGGACTTGAAGGGTTCTTCGACGTGGAAGTCGGCGCTGACACTTTCAGAAGCATGAAGCCAGACAAAGAAATTTTCCTACGAACCTTAGAAAAGCTCGGGGTTTCAGCAGACGAAGCCTTATTCGTTGGTGACTCACTGGAAAACGACTATAAGGGCGCGGAAAACGCTGGGATAAAAGCGTTATTAATTGACAGAAAAAACGTGGTTGGAGACTGCCAAGTAGAAAAGATTCGAAGCCTATGGGAGCTACTTCGGCTTGTATAGCCTAAGCAAACCTTTCTATGCTTTAGAAAAGTGTTTATAGAGGAACTTCCAGTGGTGCGCGATCTTGAAGCCGAGTTTTTTAAGCAGCGGAACAGAAGCTTCGTTTCGTTCTGAAGTATAGAGAGCCACAGAGTCCATACCCTGGCTTAAGAGGAAGTTCATGGCTTTTACCGTAAGCGCCGAGGCAAATCCTTTTCGCCTATGTTCAGGAAGCGTCGCTGCGGGTCCGAGATAGCCGCGTCTTTTCCCGAAATACTCGTTATATTCACGGTCTACTCTCGAAACGACTACGGAGACGAGTTTTCCGTCGAGTTCCGCCACGTGAACCCATTCTTCGTTGAAAGCGGGGTCTCGTTTTTTCCAGTCTTGTATAGTTCCGGGGCGTAGGCGCTCCCACCCGTAAGCCTTGTTCACTAAATCCACTAGTTTCTGTTCTTCGTCGGGGCGTAGAGTTCGGAGAACTGCCCTTTCTGGAACTCGTGGAATGGGTTTTGGAGCGTTCAGCACCGCTGTCATGTGGTAGAGCCCGCCTTCCGGCTTGTATCCCCACCGAGCCCATTTGCCTATTTCCGGGCTGCCGGCGTCAACCACCGTGAAGATTTTGTCGCCTTTTACGAGCTGTTCAACTTCCCGCACCAGCAGCGTTTCTGCTTGTTCGCTGTTAGGCTGCCGTTCCACAGCCAACCATTCGATTTCCTCGCCCCATGTTCCAGATGCATAAGCAACTAAACCTTTGACCGCGCCGGATTCTTCAACGACCAAAACTTGAAGCGGCCTTTCCTTGATTTCTTGGAGAAGTTTTTCTTCGGTAAATGGTATGAACTCGTAAGAGTTTTCGTAACATTGGTTTAGAAGCCTAACCATGTCAGGTAAATCTTCGTTTGTAAACGGCCGTACATTCATTTGTGAGCCTCCTCAAAAGGAAGGGATACGCGGCACTCTGTAATAAAGAATAGCTCTGAACACGGAAACACGTGTCTCCACTGTGCTTTAGCTGTCTACCAGTTGGGGATTTCGTAGCGCCACATCACTGTTTCGCCGTCTGACAAGGGATATTTGTCCGCGCCTACTGGTCCGTACTCCCATTTCTGCTCGTCAGTGTTCCATGTCAGCCACATCCAGTAGTAGGGATGCTCATTCCAGACACCGTTTATTGCGTCTACAAAACACGAGTCATAAGCAGCCCAGTAGGTGTAGTTTACTACAGCAACCAGCTTTGTCGCATTTAACAAGTCGAACCCCAAAGGAATCTCGACATTGTTGAACCATACTACTGTTCCGTTTCCGTAATTGATGCATATGTTGACATGCATGGTGAAGTTTTCAGGCTCCACGGTATCCGTGTGGTTTTCTTTTTCTCCCTGGTATTCGCCGAGCAGGCGGCTATAATTTTCTAGCAGTTCGTTGTATTTGTCCACCAGCTCGTTGTATTTTTCTACAAGTTCTGTGTAGTTTTGGAACAGTTGCTCATACTGGTTGGAGAGGCTGTTGTATAGGTTGCTGTATTTGTCAGAGCGTTTCGAGGCGTCTTCATATAGCATTTGGTAGTATCCCGCTACTGATGCTCCTAAAGAAGCTACAACCAGAAAGCCTAGAAGGAATATCACTGCCAGTCTTCTTTCAATACCCATAGCTCTTTATCACCACCCCAGACCTTTTTAACTATTTCCACCAACGGGAAAAAGCTAATGAAGAAAAGGAAAGTGTTCCAGCCTACGTGAATAACCATGAACCAAGCACCCATTATTAGCACAGCTATAAAGTTTATTTGAAACAACATGGCGAAGCCGAGGTTCGTTATTAAATCATAAAGCAAAGTAAGCGAAGCAGCGATTACAGCCACTTCAAACATATGAATAAGCGAAAACCTTTCACTGTGCAAAGTTTTCCGGTATACTCCACCAGCGAACCCGATGATGCCCATTCCCAGCATCTGAAAAGGCATATTCAACCCGGCGAAACCCCAAGGTGAAAGAAAACCGTTGATGAACATGGTTAACGCCCCCAGAAATGCGCCAAAGGGTGCGCCGAACATAAAACCGGTTAGAAAACAGAAAAGCGAAGTGAATTCCACATTTGGAGGACGAGGAGTAAGCTGGATGCCTACACACAACGCTGTTAAGACGCTTAGCAGAGCGGTCTTCTTGCTATTCAACTATCTCCACGTCCTTATGTGAAAGGGTCGAGACTAAATAAAAAAGGGAAGGAAACTTTTGTGTATTTCCTAGATGGGAAATATGCCGGATTTGCCTCCGAGGGAATTTTCTGCGATGCCTAAAGCGGTTATCCATATCCTATCGCTTCTGACGAATCCTTGTTTTTCAACGCGTATCCATGAAGAGCAAAAAACTGTTACTGTTAGGCTTCCGCTGGAATCTGTTAGATAGGTTAGCCCCATAAAGAAGACGGTGGCGTTTTCAAGGGGCTCCCAAGAAGCAGATGTATCGTTATAGTACAGCGTTTGAACCCGAAGGGCATTGCCTATTTGCACTTTTGTAGCGTTAACGATTAGTTTGATTGGCAGCGCTGTCCATTCACCATAGTAGAATAGGACTTCTCGATGCGGTGGAGATGGAGGCGAAGTTTCGTTAAGCACGAAATTGTCAGCGCCCACCCACGGCATGACGTAATCCACGCGGTAAAGCCAGCCGCTCATTCCCGCAGCGTCTTCTCCAGCGACGCTGTAGAGATACAAGCCCCAAGCTGTTTCCTGCACCTTATAGTTGAAGCCGCCTATTTCAGCCGCTGTGTCGAGGGCGCCTAAAGCGGTTGGTTTAAGGAACAGATGCTCATTGCTCGCGTCGTCTATTATGATCGATGCAGAAACGAAAGTTCTTCTCCGCCAGATAGTTCGGCTACTTCCTTCGATTCGCAGATAAACGGCGAAGCCGTTCACCGGATACTGCCTATAACACAGCGCTACGATTGCATAAGAGGTTAGCAACGGCTTGTTAACCCACGGCGGATTATAAGTGGACCAGTTGAAGGAGCCGTCGGGGTTCTGAAGGCTCAACAAGTGGTCGATTACGCTGTTGCCGTCTACAGTCCACTCTGCGGGATCTTCGTTCATAGCGACTATTCCGCTTATTCCCCAAGAATCAGAGCCGCTGTTAGTTTCGCCCCAAGATGGGAAACCTCCATTGGGTTGCTGGTTCTGTTTAAGGTAGTTCCGGGCTTTTCGTATGCAGATAGAGGATTCGGGGCGACCAGCAGATATTAGAGCCATAATCGCCGCCGCCGTATCGTCAACGTCGCTGTCGTATCCTACACCCCAGCTCCATCCACCGTCAGGGTTCTGGTTTTCTTGGATAAAGCTGAGCGACTGCTGAATTATGGTTGAATTAACGGGTTCCCCGGCGGATACTAGAGCGATTACACCCCAGAAATCGTCGAAAAGATAGTAAGTTTCACCTATCTGCCCATTATTGAAGTGTCCTTTCAGCAATGCAACATAGTCGGTTCCGTTGATGTCGTAGGGATTCTCCCCAGCAGCAGTCATCGACAATATGAAACGGGCAATGTCCGACGGCTTATTCAAGTCTAACAGGTCGGTGTTGTTTTTCAAGTAGTCCACGATGGATACTCCAGCGGGAGCCCATGTATGTGGATCTTCCCCAGCAGCAGCTATCGCCATAGTTGCCCAGCTAGACGTAGCGTAATTTTCAATGCAGCCGTCCGGCTGCTGAACGCTTCGTAAATAATCAAGCGCATCTGATACGGGGTCAGGGTTTCCGAGAACTTTTGATGTTAAGGGTTGAAATATTGCTGTGAATAGGGTTATGAGGCATATGGCTATGATGAACGAGTTTTTTATTTTCATCTCTCCTTTCTCCCTTGGATGGATTATCCATCCAATTTGAATAGCAGAAACTTAAAAACATTTCGCTTAAAAGTTTTGTTAATTCAAGACAATAAAGAAGTTAGTTTTGCCTCTACATCTTTTCTGTTCTTTACGTTTTTTATTATGATTTTTCCGTTTTTGTATAATCGCAGTGTGGCTTTTTGGAATTCAAGGTCGTAGATTATGTTCGCCACTGAACGTATTAGTTTTACTTTTCGCAGAATCTTGTTTATGGCTTCGTCTTTCTTTTCGTATTTCAACACTACTACGAAGTCTTTTTCTGCACCACATGTTTCTTCGATTCGAGCTACGTATGTTTCTAGGGTCATCGCAGAGTCTTCCTTTACAGCATTTTTAAGGCTTCTACGAATCTGTCAATTTCTTCTTGTGTGTTATAGATGTAGAAGCTTGCGCGTACGGTGTGTCTTACACCTAATTGTTGATGAAGGGGTTCCGCGCAGTGAAAGCCGCTTCGAACCATTATTCCGAAATTGTCTAGGAAAAGCGCTACGTCATGAGAGTCGAAGCCGTCCACAAGAAAGGGAACTATTCCGGTTTTAATCGAAATATCCGTCGAACCTACAATGTGAACCTTTTCGAGTTCACCGAGTTTCTCCAAAGCATATGAAGTCAAAGCCTTTTCATGTTGCTCCACGTTTTCCATCCCTATTTTCCGTAGGTATCTGACTGCTTCCATCAAGCCTACCCCGCCGCTGATGTTAGGGGTCCCCGCCTCGAACTTCCACGGCAAATCATTCAATTCAACGGCGCACCGTTTAAGCACATTATCATATTTTACATGTCTAATCATGGAGCCTCCGCCGTGGAAGGGCGGCATATCTTCCAGCAATGATTTTTTGCCATATAGAACCCCTATACCTGTAGGCGCAAGCATCTTGTGCCCCGAAAAAGCCAGAAAATCCACGTCAAGCGCTTTTACGTCTACAGGCATGTGTGGAGCCGATTGAGCCGCGTCCACGATGACCAGAGCGTCATGCTCATGCGCGGTTGTGGCTATTCGTTTCACGTCGTTGATTATGCCTGTAACATTCGAAACTTGAGGCACGCATACGAGTCGGGTTTTGTCGTTGATAAGCTCCTCAAAAGACTGGTAGTTCAGTAGTCCGTCCGGTGTTACGTTTACGTATTTCACTTGGAAGCCTTTGAGCTTAGAGAGGAATTCCCATGGAAGGATGTTGCTGTGATGGTCCATCAGCGTGGTGATTACTTCGTCTCCGCTGTTTAACCTGTTGAGCGCGAAAGAGTATGCGACGAGGTTTAGGGCTTCGGTTGTTCCTCTCACGAAGACTATTTCTTCCATTCCATCAGCGTTTATGAAACGAGCTACCTCTCGGTGAGCTTCTTCGTAAAGTTCAGATGCTTCTTGCGAAAGGGTGTGAACGCCGCGGTGAACGTTTGCGTATGAATGTTTGTAGAGGTTTTCTACGGCTTTCAGCACTTGTATGGGTTTTTGCGAACTTGCGGCGTTATCGAAATATATGAGCGGGTTGCCGTTTATCCTTCTTTCGAGCACTGGAAAGTCTTTTCTAACCTCGTATGGGTCTAACATTATTGCTGACCGTCCATTCTTTTGGCAAGCCTTTCAGCGAGTTCTTCCTCTTCCAAGGCTTGTTTTTCCTCGAAGGTTAATTCTTTTGGAAGCCATTTCGGCGTATAGCCTTTTTCCTCGTAGTATTTGCGTATGGCTCTTCGAAGGGCGCCTACAGCTAGGATTCCGCAGTGAAACTTTATGGAGGGAAGCCCGCCGATTTCTTCAACTATTTTTTTCCACGAAACGTTCCACGCTTGTTTGAGCGTCTTGTTTTTAATCATCTCGGTTAAAATGCTGGACGTGGCGATGTTAGCAGCGCACCCGTAGCTTTCAAACGAGGCTTTTCTGATTACTTCTTCGTCGTCTATTTTCAGGTAGAAGGTTATCATGTCTCCGCACATGGGGTTTCCAGCCACGGCGGAAACCGTTGCGTCTTCCATCCTACCTAGGTTTTTGGGGTTCCGAAAAAGTTCGAGCACTTTCTGGTTGTAGGGGAGGGGAACTCGAGACATTAGGATACCACCGTTGAACCTACGATTTTTCTTATCCGCTGAACTGCTTCGGGAAACACTTTGAGTACATAAGCTATATCTTCTTCGGTATGTAAACGCGTAACCTTCATCAAAATGCTCCCATGCGCCGCCTCAAACCTTCTACCAATAGCGGTTAAAACGTGGCTCGGCTGCAAAAGCCTACGCGTGCAAGCACTCCCGCTGGAAACATAAACGCCTTTCAAGCTTAACTCGATGGTCAAAGCTTCGCCTTCACAACGCAAAAAGCTAATGTTCACGTTGTCCGGAGCCCGCTTATCACCAGACGGTCCATTCAACAAAGTATCCGACACTCGTGAGAGAAGCCCGTTCATAAGTTTGTCTCGAAGCCTACGCATATGCCCAATGTTTTTGTCCAAATCAGTGAACGTCAGCTCCGAAGCCTTAGCAAACCCCACGATTAGAGGCGTATTTTCTATGCCCGGCCAAAACTTCTGCGTCGCGATTTGGCCCTCGATTATTTTTTCGATTTTTGTTCCCTGTTTCACGTAGAGGGCGCCTACTCCGCGGGGTCCAAGTATTTTGTAGCTGCTTATGGTTGCTAGGTCTATGTCTGTTTTTGAGAAGTCTAGCTTCATTTTGCCGTAGGCGTCGGAAAAGTCTGTGTGGAAAACCGTGTTGGGGTTTCTGGTTTTGACTATTTCTGCGGCTTCTTTTATGGGTTGGATTGTTCCTATTTCTGGGTTGACAGCGGCTATGCTGACTATGAGGGTTTCCTTGTCAACTGCTTCTTCAAGGTTTTCAAGGTTGATGAAGCCTTCGGCGTCTACCGGAATCTTTACTGTTTTGCAGCCGAATTTTTCTTCAAGCATTTTCGCTACGTGCAGTATGGTTACGGGCTCGATTTCTGAAACAACTATTTTCTTTCTTTTGGCTTTGGATGCTAAGGCTGCTCCTATTAAAGCGAGGTTGTTGGCTTCGGTTTCTCCAGGGGTAAAGGCTATTTCTTCCGGAGTCTTCGCACCGGCATATTTTGCGATTTTCTGCGCAGCCTTCATTATGGCTTCATAGGCTTCCCATCCCGGTTTATGAGTTAACGCCGGGTTGCCGTATCCCCGCGTTGTAAAGTAGGGCAGCATCGCTTCAACGACTTCTTCTGGAACCGGGCTTGAGTTTTCGATGTCCAGGTATACTTCCCGTTCAAGTTTCTCGTGGGCTTTGATGAGTTCTTCTACGTTTTCTATCAACGCTGTTCCTTTTCCTCTTTCGAAAGTTATTTAACACTGTTAAAATATAAACTTACCTCAAGAGAAGACGAAAAATGAAGCCGCCATGCATGACCATAGTCAAACATGTTCTCCCAGCGGTAAGGGCGCTCATAGCCAAAGACCTAACAGAAAAACACGGCTTAAGAAAAATCAACGCAGCCAAAAAACTGGGGTTGTCGCCAGCAGCCCTCACCCAATATCAAAAAGGACTACGGGGAAGAGACTTTACAGAGAAAATTTTACAGTCGAAAAACGCTATGGAACTTATCACAGAAACAGCTGAAGCCCTAGCGAACGGAGAGGCTGCTTCCTCAGAATCCGTTATGGTAAAGCTGTGTCAGATATGCCGCACTCTAAGGAAGGAAGGAATAGTTTGCGCTACACATTACAAGGAATTCCCAGAACTTGAAGGCGTAGAATGCACCGTATGTAAAAAGCAGTAGAAAAGGGTCAGCGCAGGTTAGTGGCGTTTTCACAGCACATGAAGGCTCTCCGCCGTCGCCTCACATCATCCCAGAAGAAGGATAAACAACGGCGCAATTTATCAGTTTCTCCGCATCTTTTAAATCAGAGACAAGAACATTTTACAACTTCCCATTAGGAGAGAGATGAACCGTGAAGCAGAAGCCAGTAATCGTCGTTCACGGCGGAGCTGGAACATGGCAGCCGGAAAGAAGTGGCCCGGGACTCGAGGGAGTAAGAAGAGCAGCTGAGACAGGCTTCGAAGTTTTGGCTCGAGGCGGCTCCGCGTTGGACGCTGTGGAAGAAGCCGTAGCGGTTATGGAGGACGATGGCGCGTTTAACGCGGGTTACGGCTCCTCTTTAACAATCGATAAACGCGTCGAGATGGAAGCTTCGATAATGGACGGGAAAACCTTACGAGCTGGAGCCGTAGGGCTTTTAAGAGACATTAGAAACCCCGTTCGGCTAGCACGGCTGGTTATGGAGAAAACAGACCATGTGTTCATCGTAGGTGAGGGAGCAGAGAAGATAGCGGAAGTTTTCGGTTTGGGAAAACGAAACCCGGTGAGCGAGCTTAGGTTGACGTATTGGAAGCGGCAGATGAAAGCCCTAAACGAGAGAAAATTCCCGCTTCCAAAGCTAGCGGAACTCGCAAAAGCACATCCGGACGTTTTCAGCTTAGAAACCGTTGGCGCCGTAGCCCTAGACAAGGAAGGAAACGTCGCAGCGGCAACCTCCACCGGGGGATTTCCGCTCAAGATTCCCGGCAGAATAGGCGACTCACCGCTTATTGGATGCGGCACCTATGCGGATAACGCTTGCGGCGCGTGTTCAGCCACAGGCGTAGGCGAAGTTGCCATAAGGCTTGTTTTAGCTAAAACCGTGTGCAACTATATGAACAGAGGAAAAACCGCGGAGGAAGCCGTTGAAACAGCTATTCGACTAGTGAACACGCGGCTACCCGACATTTACAATTCCATGGGACTAATCGCTGTAGACACGAAGGGAAACATAGGCGCAGCGCATAATTCGCCTAACCTCTGCTGGGCATACATGAACAATGAAATGTCGGAACCAAAGGCTGCGCTTACAGCCAGAAAAATAGAGGGAAAACTCTAACGTCGACAAGCCTTTGTGAAGTTTTCGAAACGCTTAAAAAGAGAGGCTGTCTTGAGAAGAGTTCGGACGTCGACGGTGAAGCCTTCGATGGAGGTGCAGACGAAGATGCCCGAAGAGGAGGAAGAATGGGAAGAAGAGGAATGGGAAGAGGAAGACTGGGAAGAAGAAGAGGAATGGTGAAGCCGCGAGCCTTCAGAATCCTTGTTTTAGCTTCTAGCTTTCTTTAGGTTACGTTTATTAGCTGTTGTTTCTAACTTTATGAAGCTACCAGACGTCTAGGCTGGCTTGAGGGAAACAATGGTTCGCGTTGCAGTATTGGATTCGGACAAGTGTAGACCTAAGCATTGTAATAGGTTATGTTACCGTTTTTGCCCGATGATAAGAAGCAAGGTGGAAGCGATAAGATTCGAAAATGAGAAGCCGGTTATTGTGGAGTCTCTATGCGTAGGATGTGGGATATGCGTCAAGAAATGCCCGTTCAAAGCGCTTTCGATAGTGAACCTTCCCGACGAGCTGGAAAAGGAATGCAGCCACAGATTCGGCGTTAACACCTTCAAACTTTTCCGGCTTCCAACGCCTACGCCGGGCGTTGTCTTAGGATTGCTCGGAAAAAACGGTGTTGGAAAAACCACTGCAATCAAAATCTTGTCCGGAGAGATAAAGCTAAACCTCGGAAAGTTCGATGAGCCGCCGAGCTGGGAAGAAATAGTTCAGCACTACCGAGGCTCAACCTTGCAAGAGTATTTTGAAAAGCTTAGCCGAGGAAAACTCCGCGTGGTTCATAAGCCTCAATACGTAGACAAAATTCCAAAAGTTGTTAAGGGAAAAGTTGGGGAACTCCTAGAAAAAGTGGACGAACGTGACAACGCGAAAAAGTTAGCCAAACGGTTGGAGCTGGAAAACGTTTGGAACCGCCGGTTAGAAGTTTTAAGCGGAGGAGAACTTCAACGAGTCGCCGTGGCTGCGACGCTTTGCCGCGAAGCCGACGTCTACCTTTTCGACGAGCCTTCAAGCTACTTAGACGTGAAACAAAGGTTGGAAACCGCAAAGGCTATTCGCGCCTTGATAGACGATGGGAAAACCGTTATGCTCGCCGAGCATGACCTCGCCGTAATCGATTATTTGTCAGATCAGATATGCATTTTCTACGGAGAACCCGGCGTCTACGGCATAGTATCCCACGTTCACGGCGTAAGAGTTGGCATAAACATCTATCTGCAGGGCTATATACCCGACGAAAACGTACGCTTTAGAAAAGAACCTATAATTTTCCATGAAAAGCCCCCGGCCACGAGCACAACAGCGGGCGAAACGGTTCTAAAGTGGACGGAAATGGAAAAACGTTATGAAGATTTCACGTTGACTGCGGAGCCCGGCGAAGTAAAAGCCGGAGAAGTCATCGGGATTCTCGGAGCCAACGGCATCGGAAAAACAACCTTCGTGAAGCTCTTGGCTGGGATTGAAAAGCCGGATAAAGGCGAACCAATAGGAGTTTCCGACCTAACGGTCAGCTACAAACCCCAATACATATCAGCTGAGTACACCGGAACCGTTCAAGAACTGCTGCGAACAATAGCTGAAAAAGACTTCACTTCGAGCTGGTATAAAAGCGAAATCCTACGTCCCCTCAACATCGAAAGGCTGTTAGACAGAAACATAGCGGAACTAAGCGGAGGAGAACTTCAACGCGTAGCAATTGCTGCCTGCCTATCTAGAAAAGCGAGGCTATATCTGCTGGATGAGCCGAGCGCCTACTTAGACGTCGAGGAAAGACTGGCTATGGCGAAGGCTGTGAAGAGAATAGTGGAAGAACGAAACACGACAGCCTTCGTGGTTGAACACGACGTCGTAGCGCAGGATTTCATCGCTGACCGAATAATGGTTTTCACGGGTAAACCGGGGAAACATGGAATAGCAAAGCCGCCTACAAGCCTAAGAGACGGAATGAACTCTTTCCTTAAAGAAATGAATGTCACATTCCGAAGAGACCCAACCACCAAGAGACCGCGCGTCAACAAGGAAGGCTCACGGCTCGACAGATACCAAAAAGAAATAGGCGAATACTACTATGTTAGGGCTCTAACAAAGGAAGAGGAATAAACTTGATAGAACTCGGAGGAGACGAGAAAAAACTTCTTGAAGCCGCGTTGAAGGCTCTAGAAAACGCCTATGTGCTGTGGGGTTGTCGTGTAGGCGCAGCGGTACAAGCTGAAGACGGAGAAATCTACGCTGGATGCAACGTGGAAAGCTGGATTTCCGGGCTAGGCATATGCGCCGAAAGATGCGCCATACACCACGCAGTCATACACGGCAACCGAAA